>OHMN01000077.1_pt1 | contig 95138 bp, 88 predicted proteins | sample 1569361 | NCBI WGS metagenome assembly OHMN01 (sample SAMEA3541508, study PRJEB24748) | human gut metagenome | biome: human gut; feature: human-associated habitat; material: faeces | place: China | collected 2012
TAATTATAAGTTTAAATAAAATAAACACTATTTTAAGGTTAATGCTGCATAGCTTATAAATAAAGCAGCAGTAGAAACTAATACTGATAAAAATGTGTAATACAACTGTCTTTCATAATTGCTTCTAGGAAAATGCAATGAAATTTCAGGTAAAATATTTATTATTTTATTTCCAATTTTCTTAAATATTAGTTTCATAATACCAACTGAAATTAAAAAAGAAACAAATAAAATAACATTTTCTATAATTTTTTTCAAATTTATTACTGTATTTTTACCTAGGAAATAATTAACCATAAATATTATAAATTGCTCTAATAAAGAATTAAAAAAACTCATTAAGCTTACTAACAAAACAATTATAAATACAAATAAAACAACAATCCAACTAATATTTGAAAATGAATTATCAAACAGTTTAAAATTTTTAGAAATATCTATTTTTCTATTAATATCTAACATAACAACTTTTAAAAATCTTCTCTCTGTTTTATTTGTCACATGTGTTTTTAAAACCTCAAAATATTCTTCAAGGATATTATATAAAACTAACTTATCATCTTCTATATCCTCAAAAGATATATAAGTTGTATTACTCATCTGATTAAAATAATTATTAAAATCATTTTTTATTTCTAGAAGCTGTTCTTTAAACTCTAAAGCATTTGAAAATATTCTTTTATTCAAATTATATTCTATTTCTAACTTGTTAATTAGATCATTTTGTATATTAACATCACAATCATCATCGCAGCATTTTATCATAAAATCATGAAAATCAAAAAAATAGTCTCTTAATTTTTTTAATTTGGGGAATTGTCCAATATATTTTTTATAGATTTGCTGCATGTTGATATCTTTAGCTATAATAGAATTTACTTTTGATTCTTGTCTTCTTCTTTTTCTATCCATTTAGTCGTAATATCCTTCATAATTTTCTTCACAAATATTTTTTAACAATCCCAGTAATATCTTTACCATATTTCTCCTACCTTCTCTTAAAAATAAGTCATCTATATACACTATTTTACTAAATTACGGAGCTTTTTGTAAACATAATATACATTAAAAAAGTTCGCTAATATAACGAACTTTTTTATTTTTATAAAGACATTCCCGCATAGAATCCATCACGTATAGCATTAGCGACCTTACCAATCTTTTCACTATCTCCAACAATTCTTGTTTTAGTTGGATAAATATTTCTAATTTCTTCAGCTAATTTTCGATTTGGTTTCATTCCAAATGCTCTAATAATCGTATCCGCTTTACAAACAACTTCTTGTCCATCTTTTTGATAAGTAATGCCATCATTATTAAACTCAACAACTTTAGCACCGGTAATCACATTAATTTTATATTCATCAATCTTTGCAAAAATTGAAGCCTGGTTAATAAATAATACATCTTTAGCAATACTATCAGCCATCTCAATTATTGTAACATTTTTACCATGTTCACTAGCAAGTTCAATGGCACTATCAATACCTGACAATCCCCCACCACACATAATGACATTTTCACCTTTAATCATACCTTTGTGCATATGTGCGTCAATTACACTAATTACATTCTCATTATTGATACCATTTATTGGAGGTATAATTTCATCTGCTCCACAGGCCACAATAATTTGATCTGCATTTTTTAAAATTTGATCATCTGCTTTTACTTCATAATTAAAGTGTATTATTACATCCAATTTATTTAATTGTACTTCAAACCATTTAACTAATTTCTTTAATTGATCCTTAAATTTTGGTGTCGCAGCAACACTTAATTGTCCACCAATCATATTAGTCTTTTCATAAATTTCCACATTATGTCCTTCAGCAGCAGCTACTCTAGCAGCTTCTAATCCAGCAGGTCCTGCACCAATCACAACAATATTTTTTACTTGACTACATGGCTTAATTGCAAAACGTTCTTCTTCACATGCTTGAGGATTTACTGCACAACTCAACTTAGTAAGACGTCCGACAATTCTCCCTACACATTCTTCATTGCAGCGAATACATGGGCGAACATCCTCTTCATGATCGCTCATCAATTTATTTACTGTATCTGGATCCGCAATAAATTGACGACCAAACATAACAAAATCAGCATCTTTAGATTCAATTAATCGAAGTGCTGATTCAGGTGTATGATTTCCAGCATTCATGATCGGAATATTTACATGTTTGCGCGCTTCTTTGCATACATAATCCATACAAGCATCACCTAAATATGCAGTTGGGAAAATATAATCAATCCGTTCATAACATCCTGCGTCAATATCTAAAGCATCTACCCCAGCTTTTTCTAAAATCTCAATTAATTCCATACTTTCATCCAAGCTTCTACCCTCTGCAAATAGATGATCTAAAGCAATTCTAAATATAACTGGTAAATCAACTGCCTGTTTTATAGATTGCACAATTTCTGTAGCAAAACGCATTCTATTTTCAGCACTACCACCATATTCATCAGTTCGCTTATTCCATACAGGCGACATGAATTGATCAACCAAATAGCCCGCATGTCCATGAATTTCTATTGCATCAAAACCAGCGTTTTTAGCAATTATTGCGCTATTAGCAAACTCTGTCATAATTTTTTTAATATCTTCTTTACTCAATGGACGACACTTCATTTCAGGATTAAATGTTGATGGTGTATCACTTGAAGAGAATGGTGGTTCTCCATACATGTTAGGAAAAGCATTTCTTCCAGTTCCACAACTAATTTGACAACAAATTTTTGCCCCCCAACGATGTGTCGCTTCAACTACAGTTGTCAATTGAGGAATAACGTAACTATTTTGTAAGATTCCTTCTAATGATCCTTGTGCTAAATCAGGATTTAAAAATTGACATCCCATAATGATCAATCCAACCCCACCTTTAGCTCGCGCTTCAAAATAATCAATTTCATCATTAGCAATACATCCATCAATATGTGAAGAATTAGTTCCCATTGGTGCCATAACAAAACGATTTTTCACTTCCATATTACCTATTTTAAAAGGTGTAAATAATGCATCGTATTTCATATAAATTACCTCCGTCGATATTTAAATTTTATCTTTCTTGTTAAAAAATTACCATGGGCAAAAATACAAATATTTAATTACTAGTTGTGCAAATTGCACAACTACATTTATAATATAAAGGAGGTGAGCTTATGAAAGATATGTATGAATTTCTATTCAATGGATTAATAAACCATAATCTGCATCAATTTATGAAACAATTATACGAATATTTCCATCATCCAATGGTTCTATGTGATGTAAATTATCTAGTTTTGGCACAACATCCCAATCAACAAATTGGAGATATGCTCTTTGATCACATGCAAGAACATCAAAAAGTAGCAGTTGAGATGCTCCCATTTATCCAATTAGGTAATTATCAAAAAGATTTGGATCAAAATAATAATGTTATCTATGTCGATTACGGAGTTGGGCAGACAATTCCACGAATTATTGCAGCAATAACAGACAATGATAATATTATTGGTTACTTATGCATTTTATTTGCAGATGGCAAGCCATCATCTGAAATATTCAGTTTTATCAGTAAATTAGCTAAAACTATCGCATCTATTATTTGTCACAGCAAAACCGGCTATAATTATAATCGTTACGAATATTTTGCAATAATGAATTACTTATTCTCAAATGACAATATAAATAAACATGATTTAGAAAAATTATTACCTGCACAACCCAATAATTTTAGCAGAGATTACTGTATTATTACTACAAAGGTAGGCTTAAAAAGCAATGAGATAGTGTATTTAAATCAACTTCATCAGCATATTATTACTTTACCAAATACATATTCTTATCTCCAAGATAACTGCTTATATATTTTAATTACCGGGCTTAATAGAGCAACAAAAAACAATATTATTAATAAAGTAAAAAGTTTAATAACTGCTGTAAATATTTATAAATTAAAGTTTGGTATTAGTTATATTTTCGATAATCTGTTAGATATTAATATTTATAAACAACAAGCACTGAAAGCTTACGATTTAAGTAAACAGCAATTTACTTTTTTTGAAGATATTGCTTTAGAATCATTTTTTACTACTAGTTCATACAAGATATATCTCCATCCACTTATTACAAAACTAAAACAAATTGATGAATCAACTAAGAATGATTATTATCATACTTTAAAATCGTATATTTGTAATTTTGGTGACTCTCATAAAACAATTGAACAATTGGCTATCCACCGCAATACACTACTTTATCGTTTAGAAAAGATCAAGGAACTTACCAATATTGATTTACATGATGAGAAATTATGCACATTGCTGCTAATCAGTTTTTTTCTTGCTGAAAACAATTAAATCATTATCAGCATAAAGTTTGTTAATTTATTTCAATATTTTGGTATAATAACAATTGAACTGCTCTATTAAATAAGCCCAAATATGATAGTCGTATATAGAAGTAGATTAGCTAAGATGATTATAGAATCAAATTTTTCTTTATCGACAAAAGTCTTAACAGTTAAGATAAGATTATCACATCTATCAGGATTGTTAGGGAAGTTATATTAAAAATGTCCTGATTAAAGTTCATTGCATAAACTTGATTGTTTTGAGTTGATTCATCAATATCTACATAGAGTGTATTCATAAAATCAGCACCTTTCAATTGAAATATAACTAAAAATAAATACTTGACTAACCTCTGTTCTTTAGATATGTCATAATCTCGCCATAAGAATAAAACAATATTAATCAAGGCTACGCATCAAAATATATTGAATAAACAATATTCGATGAGGTAATTCATTCTAAAATTGAAAGACAGACTCATTAAGTAGAATGCAGCAAGGTGAAAAAGAATATTATTACTTAGGAAAATCCAATATGAAATTAAGATTGTAAAGGTGCTGTAATCTTTACAAAATATATTATACGAGGTGATAGAAAATGAAAGAATGGGATTTATCGAAATTATATCAATCATTTGATGATTCTAGTTTTACTACTGATTTTAACCAAATCATTAAATTACAAAAACAAATAAATACATATCGTAATAACAATGATGAAAAATCATTAGAAAATTATTTAGTCGATTTAATAAAATTAAATCAACTAATTGAAAAAGTAGCTAATTATATTAGTTTAACTTTATCAGTCGATACAACAAATAGCATTGCTTTAAAATATAGCGATCAGCTAGATAACCTTTTAGCTTCTTTTGTTGAAGATGAAGTCTTAAATCAACAATGGATCAGTACTTTTAAGCTTGATTCATTAAAATCAAACTTAATCAAGGAACATCTATTTATTTTAAAAGAAATTCAGCAAAATCAAAAATACACTTTAGATAAAAAGAGTGAGAGCATCATTGCACACATGCAAAATACTGGTAGTAATGCTTTTAGCAAACTAAAAGATCAATTAATTTCATCAATTGAAGTAACTATCGAGGACCAAACCTACCCTCTAACTTCGGTTTTAAATATGGCCTATGATAAGGATCGCGAAATACGTAAAAAAGCTTACCAAGCAGAAATAAACAGTTATCAAGATAAAGAACAGGCTATTGCTGCTTGTTTAAACGGAATCAAAGGAGAAGTACTCTATACTACTAAATTAAGAGGGTATGAAAATGAACTAGAAAGAACCCTTATCAATGCACGAATGTCAAAAGAAACATTAGATGTTTTATTAACTGTGATGCAAGAAAACCTTAGTGTCTTTAGGGATTATCTAAAAACTAAAGCTACTGCCCTTGGATATCAAAACGGATTACCTTGGTTTGAGCTTTATGCCCCTGTTATCGAAGATCATGACAGTCATCCATACGAAAAAAGCTGCCAATTTATTATTAATCAATTTAGTACCTTTTCTGAACATTTAGGTACTTTTGCGAAAAAAGCAATTGAAAATAATTGGATTGATGTTTATCCCCAAAGCGGTAAAGTTGGCGGAGCCTTTTGTTGCAATCTTCATAGTATCAAGGAAAGTCGTTTTTTATTAAATTATGGTGACAGCTTTTCTGATGCAATTACGATGGCTCACGAGCTAGGTCATGGCTTCCATGGTGAATGTTTAAATGATGAATCTATTTTAAATAGTGACTATCCTATGCCAATTGCGGAGACTGCTTCAACTTTTTGCGAAACAATTGTAACTAAAGCTGCTTTAAAAAAAGCTAATGATCAGACGAAACTAAGCTTATTAGAAGATGAATTATCAGGAGCTACCCAAGTAATCGTCGATATCTACTCTAGATACTTATTTGAAAGTCGTTTTTTTGAAAAAAGAGAAACTGGTGCTTTGTCAGTAGAAGAGATCAAAGAACTAATGATTCAGGCTCAAAAAGATGCTTATGGAGATGGTTTAGATCATCAATACCTTCATCCATATATGTGGACCTGGAAACCACACTATTATTATGCAGATTGTTCTTTTTATAATTTTCCTTATGCTTTCGGTCTTCTTTTAGCTAAAGGATTATACACTATTTACCAAAAAGAAGGTTCAAAATTTAGCAATACTTATGAAAAATTATTATCCTTAACAGGGAAAATGTCATTAGAAGATGTTTGTTCAAGTGTTAATATTAATTTAAAAGATAAGTCATTCTGGCAAGCATCAATCAATACTTTTAAAGAAGATCTCACCTTATATAAACAATTATTAAATAAAGATGTTATATCACAATAAAGAGATATAACATCTTTTTACTTTATAAAGTATCTAATAAAAACAATTAACTTATCAAATCAATTACTTTATATTATAAAAGTTTATTGTTTAGAAGCTTTTATTTTAAGCTTTTTTGAATTTCGTGATTAAATTCACTTTTCCAATCCGTTGGATAAGTTCTTGTATTTTTTAAAAGCTCTTCTACAAAATCAGCAACATCATCTCCAGTTATTTCTAAAACTGATCTTCGTACTGCTGCCCTTCTTCAAATAATTCAAGTAACCCCATTGAATTTCAAGCATATCATATCCTGACCCGGATACAAACTGCCACATATATGCTTGAATTTTTTTTAAAACACACTGCTAATCAGCCGGTAATTGCTCTACCCTTTTCATATGCGTTCGATATTCCTTTTTACTTTTTATCATTATTTTAATATTAAAATAATCATCAAAAAATTTATTCATTTTTACCACTCTCCTTTAATTCATTAAGTTTATCAGTCATAAATTCCCATTTTGTCCAAAAGAGTCGTAATTTTTCACGTCCACTTTCATTTAAAGAATAAAATTTTCTTGGAGGTCCCATTTTAGACAACTTTTTTTGAATCTTAACTAATCCACTCTTTTCAAGCCTAACTAATATAGTATAAACTGTTCCTTCCACAACCTCTGTAAATCCTAACTGATTGAGTCGTCTTGTAATCTCATATCCATATGTTTCTTCTTGATTAATTATTTCTAAAACACAGCCTTCTAATATTCCTTTTAATATCTCTGTTATATCCTTCAAGTCAACTACTCCTCCCTACTTATAAGTCCATGTATTCAGTAATGCCAAGTACTGCTATATAATAAATAGTAGTATGTCTATCAATATAAATTAGTGAGTATAGCATCTAAAAATAATCTTTTTAGTATTATAAAATTAGCTTCTTTTATAAGTAAAGAAGCATCTATCACTATATCTTGCCATTATCATGATATAATATATTTATCAAAATAAAGGAGCTGAAATTATGAATGCTAAAGATATCTTAACTCATTATCAAAATTTTGCAGTAATCGGTGTAACGACAAATCCTGATAAATTTGGCTACAAGATTTATCAACGTTTAAATGAAATAGAAAAAACTGTGTATGGGGTTTCACCTATTTATAAAGAAATTGATGGAAAGTCAACTTTTCCCAATCTAACTGCCATTAAAAATAAAATTGACGTTGCTGTGTTTGTTGTTAGTCCAAAATTTGGAATAGATTATATTAAAGAATGTAACCAGCTTAATATCAAACATATCTGGTTACAGCCAGGTACTTATAATGATGATTTGATTTCTTTGATTAATGAAAATAATCTTAATTATTATCAAAATTGTGTTTTAATAGAAAGTCAAGATTTATAAAATCAGTTTTAAACTGATTTTTTGTTTAACTTAATATTAATTTCATTTGCAATGGCTATAATATTAATAGGAGGTTTATATGAAAAAAATATATTATAATGGTGATATTCTAACGATGGAAAATAGTGATTATGAAGCTATTTATGTAGAAGATGGTGTGATTAAAAAATGTGGTAATTATTCTGAAATAAAAAATCTAGTCTGTGCTGATACTGAGTTCATTGATTTACAAGGAAAATGTTTAATGCCCTCTTTTATTGATAGTCATAGTCATGTTGTTTCTTTAGCAAGTACACTTAAACTTGTTGATTTAAGTAAAGCAACAAGTATTGCTCAAATTATTCAATGTTTTAAAAATTATATTGAAGAAAATAATCCTACTTCAGAAGAAATGTTAATAGGTTTTGGCTATGATCATAATTTTCTCAAAGAACAATGCCATCCTACTGCAAGTGATTTAGATAAAATTTCTACCACTAATCCAATTATGATGGCTCATGCATCAGGTCATATGGGTGTAGTCAATACTAAAACAATGCAGCTACTAGGACTAACTGATCAAATTAACGATCCTGTCGGTGGTAAATACGGACGTGATGAGGATGGTCATTTAAATGGTTATCTTGAGGAACAAGCTTTTATTACGATTGCAAGCCAAGGAAGCAAGGAAAATAAAAATTTAAAAACACAAATCCTTGATGCCTTAAAAATCTATGCTAGCTATGGAATCACAACTGTGCAAGAGGGATATATGAAACAGCATGAATTTGATTTATTGAACTCTTTGGCGACAGAAAATAAATTATTTCTCGATGTTGTAGGTTATGTTGATATTAAAAATAATTATTCTTTATATCGGGATAATCAACAATATCATCATTACTTAAATCATTTTAAACTAGGCGGTTATAAGTTATTTCTAGATGGTTCTCCACAAGGAAAAACCGCCTGGTTATCTAAGCCATATGAAAATAGTGGTGACTATTGTGGATATCCGATCTACTTAGATTCAGATGTTAAAAAATTCGTAGATATGGCTATTAATGATAAAGCGCAACTACTAACTCATTGTAACGGTGATGCTGCTTCCAATCAACTACTTGGTGCCTTTAATGATCAGTACACACCTCTACGCCCTGTAATGATTCATAGTCAAACCTTAAGACCAGATCAACTACCGCGGCTAAAAAGCATTGGAATGATTCCTAGTTTCTTCATTGCTCATATCTATTATTGGGGTGATATTCACCGCCGTAATCTTGGACAACGTGCTGAATCTATTTCTTGTGTTCATAGTGCTTTAAAATTAGATTTACCTTATACCTTCCATCAAGATACCCCTGTTATTGAGCCAAACATGTTAGAAACGATTTGGTGTGCTGTAAAACGCCAAACCAAAAACGGGGTTACTTTGGGGACAGATGAACAAATATCTGTCTACAATGCATTAAAAGGAGTAACAATTAATGCCGCTTATCAATATTTTGAAGAACACTTGAAAGGGTCTATTAAAGAAGGAAAAAAAGCTGATCTTTTAATCCTTGATCGTAATCCTTGCAAAGTTGCAATCGAGGAAATTCGTCAGATTAAGATCATTGAGACAATTAAAGATGGTATTACAATATATAAAAAAGATATCTAAACGTAGATATCTTTTTTAATACCGAAATTACGAATGCCCTTTATGACCAAATAAGGCCATAATAATTGCAATTATTCGTGCCATATTTTATCCCTTCTTTACTTATTTATATTTATATCATAACACTATTGATCTAATTTAACTCAGCATTAACAAAATCATAACAAAAACATCCTATTTAGTGCCATTTAATTGACTTTTATAGACAAATTTTATTATAATGAAAAGGCATGAAAATTTAATAATAGGAGATAAAAATGGAAACAAAACACAAGCGAAGTAGCTTTTCTGGTCGCCTGGGCTATGTTATGGCAGTAGCTGGTTCTGCTGTCGGGCTCGGGAATATTTGGCGTTTCCCTTATTTAGCAGCTAAATATGGTGGAGGTACTTTTTTATTCACATATTTTATTTTAGCGATTACCTTTGGTTTTGCTTTGCTAATTAGTGAAACTGCCTTGGGAAGAAAAACAAAAAAGAGCCCGATTGCAGCCTATAAACAATTGGGTGCAAAAAAACTTCAATTTGGTGGTTGGCTAAATGCCATCGTGCCAATGCTCATCGTACCTTACTACTGTGTTGTTGGGGGATGGGTTTGTAAATATTTATTTGAATTTATTACAAACAATTCTGCCAGCTTAGTTAGTGATACCTATTTTACTGGTTTTTCATCTTCAACACTACAGCCTGTCATCTGGTTACTTGTCTTTGCTGGAATGGTATTTGGCGTAGTTATGCTAGGTGTTGAAAAAGGAATTGAAAAATGCAGTAAAGTATTAATGCCTGCTTTAGTTGCAATGGCTCTATTCATTGCTTTATATGCATTATTTACACCTGGTGCTATTGAAGGGGTTAAATACTATTTAATTCCTGACTTCTCGCGTTTTTCAATCATGACAGTAGTAGCGGCTATGGGACAAATGTTCTATTCGTTGTCTATCGGGATGGGAATTTTATTTACATATGGTTCATATATGAAACGTGAAATTGATATGGAACAATCAATTACTCAAGTAGAGATAATGGATACATTAATTGCCTTTCTAGCAGGTTTAATGATTATCCCCGCAGTATTTGCTTTTTCTGGTGGAAATCCAGATACACTAAACGCCGGTCCTTCCTTAATGTTTATTACAATGCCAAAAGTATTTGCCAGTATGTCATTTGGTAACATTATTGGATTAGTATTCTTTTTATTAGTACTGTTTGCAGCATTAACTTCAGCAATTTCATTAATGGAATGTTGTGTTTCAATTATTCAAGATCGATATGATTTTTCAAGAAAAAAATGCTGTGTTCTTATTTTTGGAGGAATTGCTTTATTAGGTATTCCATGTTCACTTGGATTTGGTGTTTTAGATTTCATTACACCGCTTGGTTTAAGTATTCTTGATTTCTTTGATTTTATGACAAACTCAATCATGATGCCAATTTCTGCAGCTTGTACATGTCTACTTATCATCAAAGTAACCGGTTTTAAAACAGTTACTGACGAAGTTGAATACAGTTCTAAATTCAAGCGTAAAAAAGCTTATCTATTTTGTATGAAATATGTTGTTGTCCCTGGCCTATTAATAATATTAATTAGTTCAGTCTTATCAACAATGGGGATTATTTCAATTTAAAAAAACAAGTAATGAAATAAATCATTACTTGTTTTTTATTTTATTGTACGCTACACATGCAAAGAAAAATACGGTTATTCCTAAAAGAGTAAGAAATGATAATAATGTAACTGGTGCCATTGACACAATCTCCTTTAACATATCTTATAAATCTATTTCTAATCCAACGGGGCAATGATCACTGCCCAAAATATCAGTACAAATAAACGCTTCTTTTATCCCTTCTTTTAAACAATCTGAAACAATAAAATAATCAATCCGCCATCCAGCATTATTCTTACGGGCATTAAATCGATATGACCACCAAGAATAAACACCTTCTTGATCAGGATATAAATATCGATACGTATCTATAAAACCATTTTCTAATAAATTTGTCATCTTAGCTCTCTCTTCATCAGAAAAACCTGCATTTTTACGATTCGTTTTAGGATTCTTTAAATCAATTTCTTGATGGGCTACATTTAAATCACCACATAAAATAACCGGTTTACTCTTCTCCAAAGACTTCAAGTATGCAAGAAAATCATCTTCCCAATGCATCCGATAGTCCAATCGTTTCAATTCATTTTGGCTATTAGGAGTATAACAATTGACTAAATAAAATTTTTCATACTCAAGCGTAACAACGCGGCCTTCATGGTCATGTTCTTCGATACCAATTCCATAACTATAATTTAATGGTTTTTCTTTAGAAAACACTAAAGTTCCACTATAACCCTTTTTTTCAGCACTATTCATATAAGTATAATATCCATGCTTTTCTAATTCAATTTGACCTTCTTGCATCTTTGTTTCTTGGACACAAAAAATATCTGCTTTACTTTCTTTTAAAACATCATAGAACCCTTTTGTAATACAGGCTCTAATTCCATTAACATTCCATGATACTAATTTCATTCTCTTACCTCACTCTATTATTATACATGAAAGCGCTTTTCTATAGAAGTGTTTTTTTCTATATTAGAAAAAAATTTATCATTCTTTATCACTTCTTAAGATTTTTAATATTTTTCGATAATCTGTCTATACTAATATAGGTGATAAAATTGAAAAAATACAAATATATTATATTAAATCTATCAATCTCTCTGGGAATCGGTGCTTTAAGTGCAATTTTTACAATGAATGCAATGAATGTATACCAAACAGTTAACCTTCCTAAGTGCTCTCCGCCTGGATATCTATTCCCAATCGTTTGGACATTTCTTTATATTTTAATCGGTTTAGCAAGTTATCTAATTCATCGAAGTAATAGTAAAAATAAAGAAACTGCTCTTATTATTTATTATTTTCAACTACTGATTAATTTTGCATGGCCTATCGCTTTTTTTAATTACCAAAGTTTTTTATTAGCACTAGCAATATTGATTACACTATGTATTCTAGTTGCTATTCTTATCAAATTATTTTATCAAATCCGTCCTTTAGCAGCTTTTTTATTACTTCCTTACATGGGTTGGATACTTTTTGCCTTATATTTAAATTTTTGGATTTTTGTAAATAATTAAAGTCTTGAATATTATATTAGAAATAGTTGCCGAGAAACTAAGTTTATTTTTTTAAAGTAAGTTTCCATTGACAATTACCTTGCTTTGTCAAATTGAACACTTGATATAATTGAATAGCTATTAGGAAAAAATAATATTATTCTCTAATATCAAATGATTAATAAAATAAGAAATATAGTAATTATAAATGTTACTACTTTTGGTAAATTAATAAACAAGATTACTTAGATAGTAAAAAATCAAAATAGTTGATTACATTTTTATACTAACGAAACACAGATTTAATTGCAACGATTGACCTTGCCACTCAAATTGCTTTATTACCGAGCTGATTGAATCAATTCAAAACTAGAAAGTATTGAAAAATAATCTTAGCCAGCAAGGGGCTAACCCACATATATTATTAATAAAACTTTAAATTAAATCATATTTATTAAATAATAAAAGATACTTGACAAACTATTACTTAAAATAGTTCACAAGTATCTTTCCACTATATTAAAGCAAAATATACTACGAAGATTAAAATTAAAGCCCAAACAATCGGTTTGATTTCTTTAGATCTACCAGCAATTACACTAGTAATACCATAAACAATAAAACCAAATGCAATCCCATCTGAAATTGAATAAGTTAAAATCATCATGATCACTGTGATGAAACCAGATGCAGCGAAAACGATATCATCCCAATCAATTCCACCTAATTGAGTTGCCATGGAAATTCCAACTGCCACTAAAGCAGGAGCAGTAACCGCACTAGTTACAACACTAAGTACTGGAGCAAATAAAATTGATAAGAAGAATAATATTGCTGTAGTACAAGCAGTTAATCCTGTTCTTCCTCCAGCTTCAACCCCAGCTGTTGATTCAACAAAAGAAGTAACAGTAGAGGTTCCTAGAATTCCTCCAATAACTGTTCCTGTAGAATCAGCAACTAATGCTTGTTCAATATTATCTAACTCACCATTTTCATCAACTAAATTAGTTTTGTTTGCAACTGAAATTAATGTTCCTGCAGTATCAAAAAAATCAACAAATAACAATGAAAATAATGCTACAATACAATCCGGATGGCTAAATAACTCACCAAAACCATTCATAAATATACCAAACCCACTAGTATCTAAATCAATTGAAACAATTTTTGAAGGCATTGCCGGCATTCCCTCGATACCACATAAACCAGCTACAATTCCAACAATTGCGGTAATCACCAATCCATAAAATACTGCTGCTGGTGTCTTACGAGCCATTAAGATAATTGTTATTAAGACCCCAAATACTGCTAATAATACAACTGGATCAGTCAACTTCCCTAACGCCACAAATGTTGATTCGCTTCCAATAATGATTCCAGCATTTTTTAGTCCAATAAAGGCGATAAAAAATCCAATTCCAGCTCCAATCGCAAGCTTTAATTGTTGAGGAATTGCATTAATAATTGCTTTACGCACCCCAGTAACTGAAATTAACAAGAAAATTATTCCTGATACTACAACCGCTGCCAATGCTGCTGCAGGACTATACCCCATTGAAAAAACAAGGGTATATGTAAATAATGCATTAACTCCCATCCCCGGTGCTAAAGCAACTGGATAGTTGGCTAATAACCCCATGATCAAAGTTGCGATCCCTGAAGATAGTGCCGTTGCTAAGAAAACGCCATCATAAGACAGCCCAGTCTCACTTAACATGTTCGGGTTAACAGCTAAAATATAAGCCATTGCTAAAAACGTAGTAATTCCAGCAATAACCTCTGTTTTGACCGTTGTTCCCTTTTCTTTTAATTTAAAAATCTTTTCAAGCATTGTCTTTCTCCTTTTTAAAAATACCTTTTTATTATATCTAAAATACCAGTCTTTTCAAGGAAAAAGCGCTAATATATGACAATTATGAAATATTTACATAAAATAATATTTCTTCCAAGGCTCTTGTTTTTAAACGATAATAAGTTGCTCGACTATAAAATTCAAGCCACCACTCATGATTCTTCTGTAAAACAAATTCATTTGTAATAATTAATTGACTCTCAGGACTTAATGCTTGAATCACAATTTCAAATGCTGCCACCACTCGCTCCAATTCATCTCTATCATCAATTCGTTGATTTAAGCGTTCAGCAATTGAAGCATTATATCCACTTTTCTTTTCATGAAGCATCCCGATATTTAACTGCGGATAGAAATTAGTATTTTCTAAACAATACAATTTCAATTTAGCTCGGTGAAACTGCTTAAATAGCTCCGCTACTGCTTCTTGTTTTTGTTTAAATGTCAGTTTATTTGTTTTTCTCATAAAAAAATCCTCCTATTATCATATACAACTCAAATAGGAGAATTACTTTTTTTAAATTACAAAATTTTCTATAATTTCAATAATCTTTTCTTCTTCAAGACCGCAACTTACCAAATACTCTTTAGCACTTCCATAATGTTCTCTCAAATAGTCCAAAAATTTCATCATCATTTGTGGAGCAGATTCTAAAAATGCGCGATTAGCATCATCAACCAAACGTTCCAATTCAGAAATTATTTTAAGATTATTTTCATATGATTCTGAATAATCTTTAACAATATCATAATCATGACAACCTGCTAAATCTAACAATAATGCCGCAATCACCCCAGTACGATCTTTTCCAGCTGAACAATTAAACATAATTGCATCGTATGGATGATCATAAAACAATTCAAAAACTTCTTTAAACTGCTGTTTATTAGCCTCTAGCATAAAAATATAAAAACCAGCTAAATCTTGATAATTTGTTACTTCACTAGGGAGAACATTTAAATCTTTAGACTGCATTAAATTGACATTATAGTATTCAATATCACGATAACCTGTTAATTGACTTGGTAACTGTTCGACTTCAAAGTCACTTCGTAAATCTACTTGCATTCTAATTCCATAATCATAAAGATATTCTTTCTCATCATCTGATAACTTACTTGGATTGGTTGAACGAATAAATTTATGACTTTTTGTATAAAAACCAGTTTGAGTTTCATAGCCACCCAAATCACGAACATTAGTCATACTTTTTACATCTAACATTCTTTCTTCACGACTTAATTGCATCATTTTATAATTACCTCACTGTTATAAATTCTATCATAATTATAATCTTGATACAATTTATTATTCTTCAAACGGCCGAACTCTTAACTCTACTCCAAGACCATCGGCAATTTTTTGACACAATTTAATTTTTTCCACCCCGATTATATCTACAACTGTCAAAACAACACTTGGTACATATTTTTTACACGCTTTTGTGAATTGGAGCATGTAGTTAAATGAATCAACTCCATAACAGGCTCTTGTTAATTCATAATATTCTTCCTTAGTTGGAGCATTTAAACTTATAGATACTGTATCGATTACTCCCTTAAAATCAGGCGCAATATCACGCCCTAACGTAATTGATGATAAGCCATTTGTATTGATTCTAATCGATAAATCTGACCTTTTCTCTTTAATATATTTTGCAACTTTCATTAAATCATCGTGGCGAGTTAACGGTTCACCAAAACCACAAAATACTACTTCTTTAAATGCTGTTAAATCATATTTTTCAAATTCCGCAATAATCATCTCTACAGTCGGCTCCCTTTTTAACCATAGAGAATTTGATTCAAGCATTTCTTTTGTATTACGTAAACAAAAAGTACATGCACAACTACATCTGTTTGTGCTGTTAACATAACAAGTTATTCCCTTATACGTATCTAGATCTTTTAAATCAATATATCCATTACCATGTAGCGTATATAAAATCACCATTTTCTTTCCTCCTAAAGTTCTTTTAAGAAAGGCTCAAAGCATAGTCCCAAATGATTATGAGCTCCAACTGCTTGACTATACTCAATACACCTAGATGCAAAATTTGCAGCTTTTTCAACACATTGATAGAAATTCAAACCATTTAAATAACTTCCCGCAATAACACCGCTGATAACATCACCAGTCCCGCTTCGATCATCGCCTATTCGCTTTACTTTGATAATGGCAGGTTCCTTCCCTTGTTCATATGCAAAGTTAATAATTTCGTCACCAATACTAATCCCTGTTACAACGACCATTTGTGGGCCCAAATTTGACAATTGGCGACACATTTCAATCAGCTCATCCCGATTAATTATATCATGCGGATATGGTACCTCTAAAAGTGCGCATAATTCAGTTAAATTGGGTGTCATAATTGTCGCATATGGTATTAGTTGACGCATTTTATCTTGCATTGCAGTAGTGTAAGTCGGATAAAGTTTCCCATGATCACCCATTACCGGATCTACTAATACAAATGTATGTTTTTTCTTAAAAGTTTTTATAAAATCAATGACAATATCGATTTGTCTTTCTGAACCAAGAAATCCTGTAGCAATTCCATCAAAACTAACCTTCATTTTTTTATATGTTTCAATATAATCATTCATTCGATCCGTATAATCATCGAAATAATATTCTGGATGCATTGTGTTTACTGATAGGATTGCAGTTGGAACAAAAACACATTCAATTCCCATTGCTGAAATTATCGGCAGCTGCGCTGCAATCGAACATCTACTATATCCTGTTACATCATTTATTAAAGCAATTCTTTTCATCTCATTTTATCCCCTTATCATTGTCATTCATTTTATCACATTTTTATATTTTTTAACCATGACAGTTTTGATTATTTTTATATGGACAATCCCACCCACTATTTTGTATAATAAATAATAGATAGATATAAGGAGATAATATGAAGAAATTATTTAAATTTACAATGGTTATGCTATTAGCATTAAGCTTAGCCGGATGTGGTGGAAAAAGTAATGATGAACAAGATAAGAAAACAGCATCCAAAGATTTGTTAAGCGGTAATTATCGAATCGAAATCGATGTTAAGGATTATGGAGTAATCAAAGTTGAACTTCAAGCTGATGAAGCACCTATTACTGTAACTAATTTTGTAAAACTAGTTAAAGAAGGTTTCTATGATGGGTTGACCTTCCATCGGATCATTGACGGCTTTATGATTCAAGGGGGTGACCCAAAAGGGAATGGAACTGGTGGTTCTGATGAAACAATCAAAGGTGAATTTAGTTCTAACGGTGTTGAAAATCCTTTAAAACATACTCGCGGTGCAATCTCAATGGCGCGTTCATCTGATCCTGATAGTGCAAGTTCACAATTTTTTATTATGCATCAAACAACTACTTCACTAGATGGGGATTATGCTGTTTTTGGTTATGTTTATGAAGGAATCGAGGTAGTTGACAAAATTGCTACAACTGTTCCAGTAACTGATAATAATGGAACTGTTGAAGCTTCTAACCAGCCTGTAATTACTTCAATTAAAATGTTAAAATAATCAGGCATGTAAGTCATGGATTTCTATCCATGGCTTTTTTATCTGATGAGAATTTAATGTCGATTTTAGGGAATAATGCTAATAAAGTTATTATTTTTTCATAAAAAATAAATTACTCTATGAATAATCCATTTTTTATTTCATGTCTTATTCTATAGAGTAGAAATCTTTTTACTTTAGCTTTTTGATTGCTTTTATAAAACAGAAAATTGTAATTACAAACGCTCCTAAATCAGCAATTGGAACAGCCCAGAAAATACCATTCAAACCAAAGAAAGTCGCTAACAATAAAATCATTGGAATCAAAATAATTACTTGACGAAGTAAATTTAAAATACTTGCTACTTTAATTTTACCAATACATTGGAAATAATTAGCAGTCATGATTTGAGCCCCTAACAATGGTAAAAATAAGAACCAAATTCGAATTGCCTTTGTGCCTAGTTTTACAACTTCTGCCTCACCATTAAACATTCTAATTATAGTTTCCGGGAAAAATTGTACTGCTAAAAAACCTACAACTGCAATCATTGTACCACCGATAATCGCATATTTTAAAGTTTCTTTAACTCGATGATAATTGCCTGCCCCAAAATTATAACTAATCAATGGTTGTTGCCCTTGCATTAAACCTGTTAAAGGCATCTGGCATATAGTTTGGAAACTAGTAATGATTCCTACTGTTGAAATTGCGATATCACCACCATACATTCCTAATGTACTATTCAAAATAAAGTTTAAAACACTATTAGCCATTTGCATTAAAAATGCTGGTATTCCCGTTTTAATAATATCTAACGCATAGATCAGCTTTAGTTTCATATGTTCGATATCTAACTTAATCAAAGAGCGATTTGAACATAGATAGCACAGTTGCCAAATCATACTTAAGAATTGTCCACCAATTGTCGCTATAGCTGCACCACTCATTCCCATATGCAACTGAATGATTAAAATATAATCAAAAACGATATTAAATCCGGCCCCTATTAATTGTGAAATCATTGCATTCTTAGGGTTGCCTTGTGCCCGAGAAAAATTATTCCCACACATTGCAACACACTGAAATACTGCTCCATACAAAACAATTGATAAGTAATCGCTGGCATATGGCAAAACTGTTTTACTAGCACCTAAAACTTCTAACATGGGTGTTATAAAAATATTCCCTAATACAGTAAACATCAGCCCAAAAACAACTGTTAAAACAATTGCATTACCCTGATAGATTGAAGCCTTATCTTTCTCTTTTTGTCCTAAAGAAATGCTGAAACGAGTAGCTCCACCTACTCCTACCATTAATGAAATTGCCATTAATACTAATGTAACTGGATAACTTATTGTAATTCCAGCAATCCCTACCGCTCCTAATTGTGGCGCATTTCCAATAAACATTCGATCAACCACATTATAAATTGCATTAACTAGCATCCCAATAATTGCTGGAACACTAAATTCTATTAATAATGGAAGGATTTTTTTATTTCCCATTCTCTCATCATTCATTTATTTTACCTCCTTTTAGATTTGTTTGTATCACATCTAACATTCTTCGAAGTTCTTCTTGTTCTTTTTCACTCAACCCAGATACTAAAATAAAATCTTTTTTAGCAAATGTCTGGTCAACTATCTGCTGTTTTTCTTGACCTAAGGCTGTCATCTCCAATAAATAAAAACGTTTATCAACAGGCGATTGAATTCGTTTGATTAACCCTTTATTTTCCATATTTTGGAGCAATCTTGTTACAGCACTTTTATCAATTTGTAATTCTTTAATCAATTCTTCTTGATAAACCTTACTATGACGACTCAAAAACATTAGGACAGAACCTTCATTACTTGTTAATCCATACTCTTTTAATCTTTGATTACTATCATTTCGATTTAATATTGCTAAATGATGAATAATCCGTCCAATTCTTTCCATTTTGCACCTCCATTAGTTGATATGTCAACTATTATACCAACATTAGTTGATATGTCAACTAACAACAAAAAAGATACGAAAATTTCGTATCTTAATATGCTTTTGCAAAATACACAACCTTTTTAGCTGGTTTACCACAAATAGGACAAACATCACCAAATGCTTCTTCCTCTTCTTTAATACATCGGCTGGTTGCTCCAGTTTCTTCTTTGATTTTAACTTCACAAGCCTCATCACCGCACCACATCATTTTGATATAACCGCCTTTAGTTTCCAATGTAGTTTTAAATTCATCATATGTGTTAACTTGACGAATATTTGAATTGCGATGATTTAATGCTTTTTGATACATTTCATCATGAATTGTGTCTAAAAGGGTTTCAATTGTATTAATTAGTTCTTGATCTAATGCATACTTCTCTTTAGTTCCATCATTACGTTTTGCAATTACACAAGCATTATTTTCTATATCCTTAGGACCAATTTCTAATCTTAATGGTACGCCACGCATCTCTGCTTCCGAGAACTTCCATCCTGGTGATTTATCACTTGCATCAACTTTAACTCTTATTCCAGCTTCTTTTAGCTGTTTTTCAATTTCATAAGCTTTATCTAAAACCCCTGCTTTTTGTTGTTGAATTGGAATAATCATTACTTGAGTCGGTGCCACCCGTGGCGGTAAAACTAAACCATTATTATCACCATGAACCATGATAATTGCTCCTAACAATCTTGTTGAAACTCCCCAAGATGTTTGATAAACATATTCTAATTTATTTTCTTTTGATAAAAATTTCATATCAAACGCTTTAGCAAAACCTTGTCCAAAATAATGACTAGTGCCTGACTGTAAAGCTTTACCATCATGCATTAGTGCTTCAATCGTATAAGTTTCTTCAGCTCCTGCAAATTTTTCACGTTCAGTTTTCCGTCCCGTTAGCATTGGGATTGCTAATAAGTTTTTAGCAGTATCTTCATAGATTTCTAACATTTGCAATGTTTCAGCCCGAGCTTCTGTTTCACTCGCATGAACAGTATGACCTTCTTGCCATAAAAATTCAGATCCTCTTAAAAATGGTCTTGTCGTTTTTTCCCAACGTACTACCGAACACCATTGATTATATAATTTTGGTAAATCACGATATGAATTAACTATTTTAGCATAATGCTCACAAAAAAGTGTTTCTGAAGTAGGACGAATGATCAAATTTTCTTCTAGATCATCTAACCCACCTTTCGTTACTATTGCGCATTCTGGTGCAAATCCTTCAACGTGATCAGATTCTTTTTGTAATAATGATTGTGGAATAAGCATCGGCATATAAACATTCTCATGTCCTGTTTCTTTAAAACGTTTATCCATGTATTGTTGGATTGCTTCCCACATCGCATAACTATATGGTCGATAGATAATAAATCCTTTTACGCTGCTGTAATCCATTAATTCTGCTTTACGACAGACATCAGTATACCACTGAGCAAAATCGTCTTCCATCGCCGTTATTGCATCATTTTTCTTATTATTTGCCATTATTTCTCCTCATTTCATTATAATCTTTCCCTATTTTACTATTAATAAAGTGATTATTCAATAGCAATCTTTGTTTCTTTGTTCTTCCGTGAAAGAATAATTTTATGATCAATTCGCTCTTTCAATTCACTAACATGCGAAATGATTCCAATTAATTTACCATCTTGTTGAATATCAATCAAACAGTCAATTGCTTGATCTAATGATTGACTATCCAAAGAACCAAAGCCCTCATCAATAAATAAAGTATTTAATTCTATCCCTCCAGCATAACCTTGAATCATTTTAGAAAGCCCTAAAGCTAAAGATAATGCCGCTTTAAAAGACTCTCCACCCGACAATGTTTTAACATCACGTAAAAGTCCACTTTCTAAATCAAGAACATCTAATTCCAGTCCTTGCTTTCCTGCCCCTTTAGAGCGGTTATCACGACGATAAAGCTGATAGCGTCCTTGCGACATACGTTTTAGCAGGGTATTAGCATAAACTAGAATATTTTCAAAATATGCCGCTAAAACATAACGTTCAAATGAAATTCGATAGCTGTTTTTTCCAGATGTAACCTCACTTAAATCTAAATAACATTGATAAATATCATGGCTATTACTTAATTCCTGATCAATATTTTTAATATTCTTGATTGTACTGGTTACTGTCATTAATTGGGCATTTAAATTATTTAAAATATTTAAAGCAGAATCTAATTTTTGTTTTAAAATAATTAGTTTTTCTTTTACGACTTCAACATCTATAACTTCAATTCCCTTTAATTCAAGTTGCAATTCATGAATTTGTTTATTCAAAGAATCCTTGGCAATTAAATAAGCCTGATACTCCTTTTCTTTATTTTCAAGCTGACTGACGTTTTTAATAATCTCTAAAAATTCCTTTTCATCTGTAAATAAACTATTCAGTTTCCCACGATATTCTCTTAGTACTTGCTGATAATTATTTTCCTCATCTTTGATTTGCTGGCAATACGACCTATTTTGAGCTTCCAATTGAATAATCTGTTCATTTATAGAACGGTATTTTTCTTCAATATCTTTAATTATTTTAGTCAAACCTAACAATTCTTTTTGCTTTTCTTCAATTTGCTGATCAACCTGATGATGCGTTAAATCTTTTAATTGTTTATTTTGTTCCATTCGTCCAATGACTTGATTTAATTGATCTTTATAAGCTTGTACTTGTGCATTATTTTTTTGAATATTCTGTTCTAATAAATCTAGATCCTTCTGATGATTAGCTAAACTTATTTTTAAGTTATTTAAATAAATAATTTCATTATCCAATTCTTTAGCCTGTTTTAATAATTTATTTTCATCGATATTGATCTTTCCTAATACTTTAATAAAAACTTCTTTCCCCAATTCTTCTTCAATTCCTAAGCGCTGACAATCATTTTCCATTTGTTTCTTTAATAAAGTAACTTCTTGCTGTTTTAATATTAAAGCATTATAAATATCATTTCGTGTTTCGCTACACTTATCAAAATTCTTTTTTGCTTTTTTTAAATCTTCTTGATAAACTATTTTTTGATCAAAATCTGCCAATTGTGGATGGTTTAAAGAACCACAAACAGGACACGGCTCATTTTCCTTTAAACTGCTTGCTAAAATACCAGCCTGGCTTGATCTAAAATGATGTTCCATTTGATCATATTTATTTTTTTCATTCAAATATTTTTCTTCAATTTTTTGATACTGTTCACGAAGCTCATAACAATGTTCCTCTTCTCTTAAAAATTTATCATAATCAGAGCTTAAGTTATGAATCTCAAGTTTATGAGCATGAATTTTTTGATAATTTTGATTTATCAACTCATAATCACCCTTAAGTTTATCTAAATGAGCAATACTATTACTATCTCGTTCGATAATTTTAGCACTTTTTTGTAATCTATCATTTAAACCGATATTTTTACTCTCAATTACTTTAATCTGTTTCCTTAAGTTATTTCCCTGATTTAAATCTTTTTGATATACTAAAACATTTTGTTTTAGTTCTACCATTTTTTCTAATTCAATTTGTCCCTGAGCAACTTCATCGTGATATTTAGAGACTAAAGCATACTGTTTCTCCTGCTTTTTTAAATCATTTTTTGCAAATGATAAGCGTTCATTTAAGACTTTTTCTTTTTCTCTTAGCTTAGCTAATTTAGTTTTACTACTAATCATTAGTGAATAGATATTTTGAAGTTGATTGGCTCTTTTTAAATCTTTGATCATCTTCTCTAATTCTCGATAATAATCCTCTTTGCTTAAATAATTCGATAGCTGGATTTTTAAATCATCTAGATATTCTAAGCGACGATTATTTATCTCAATGACATTTAGCTCTTTTGCCTTTTGCTCATAATATTGTGCATTTTGCTGGTACTCCATCGCTTTAATCTTTATCTTTTTTTCTAGTGAATCCAAATATTCATCTAAATCAATTTTCTCATCTTCTACATCAAGACTCTTTAACAACATCTCTCTTTGTTTAAAAAGTAAATCATATTTACTCTTATATTCTTTAACTCGCAATTTCAGCTGTTCTTCTAAGCATCTAAAATTATCTGTCTTAAATAAATTGCGTAATACTTTTTCTCGCTCTTCACTCCCTGCATAAATAAGTTTTGTAAATTCACCTTGGGCAATCATAGCAATTTGTTTAAATTGCTTATCATCGATTCCCAGGATTTCTTTAATTTTATAATTAACTTCTTTGATTCCTTCTATCATTTTACCACCCGGCAATGTTAATAATGCAGTGGGTAACTTAGGTGTTTTTTTACCTTCTAATAAATATCGTGGTGACCGCTTAATTAAATAATGCTGATTATGTAAAATAAAATCAAGTTCAACAAAAGTAGGAGTATCATGATTAGCTTGGTCACTTCGAAATTGTTCACTACTACGTTCACTCCCACTTGATACTCCATACAAAGCAAACATAATAGCATCAAAAATCATTGTTTTTCCAGCTCCAGTAGGACCAGTAATCAAAAATAAACCATCTTGAATAAATGGCTCAAAATCAATTGTCACTACTTGATGATACGGCCCAAATGCTGACATAGTAAGACGATTAGGCAACATTTTCTTTCCCTCCCATCATGATTTCTGTAACAATCTGTTTGGCTTCAGCACTTAGTTCTGTACCTTTTATTTTTTGATAAAATTGTTCAAATAAAGCAACTGAATCAAGTTTTTCAAATCCAGGATCAGCTTTAGTATTATTACTCGTTTCATTACTTATTAGTTTTGGATAAGTAATCTGCAATACATTTGAAAATTTTGTTCTTAAATAATCAATCGCATTAGGCACTAACATTGAATCTGTTAATTCAACTGCAATAAAATCATTATTATTAATGGCAAACGAATCTGCCATGATTTCATCAAAACTCCCAGTGATTTTAATTAAGTCTTGTTTAGGTTGTAATGATACAAGCTGATAGGATACTTTTTTATTATCAATCGTTACCTCAACTATACTTTTAGTTTGATTAACTTCGTCAAAAGAATAACGCATTAAACTGCCACTATAGCGAATAGTTTCAGTTGATATTTTTTGAGGTGCATGGATATGCCCCAAAGCTACATAATCAAATTGTTTAACTAATGAAACATCAATAATTTCCGTTCCACCTACACTTAATACTGTTTCACTTTCACTTCGCATAACTTCACTATTTCCAGCAATAAATTGATGGGTAATTAAAACATTCGGTTTAGTAAAATCTATTTTTTGATGTTCAAGATAACATCGAAAAGCATCCTGATATGTAACAATTTGTTCATCTTCATACAAATAGCGAATATAAGATGGTTTAAAAAAAGGCATTAAATAAAAATTAACCCCTTCAATTTCTATCGGCTTCATTTGTTTAGCCGGATATGCTTCAATATACAATCCTTCTTGTCTTAGCAATCCGCTAACAAAACTTAATCGACTCGCACTATCATGGTTTCCCGCTATCATCAAAACTTTTTTGTGATACTTTAAAATAACTTTTGTTAAAAAATCATTTAAAACATCAATAGCTTCATTACTAGGAACACTCCGATCATAAATATCTCCAGCCATGACTAAAACGTCTATTTCGTTATCGACTAAATAATCACAAACTTGATTCAGTAAATCAGCTTGAATTTCTAATAAATTTTGTTGATATAACAACTTTCCTAAATGAATATCACTAATATGAACAAATCTCATTATTTTCCTCCTTATAATTTAATTAAATAAACCTCTTTAATTGTTTCACCGGCTTCAAAATCTTTCCGATATTTTTTAGGTATTTCTACTGTTTTTAAATATTGTGCTTGTAATTTTAAAATCGTTTTTTTAGAAGCTAAATTATTTGGTGAACAAGTAATTATCAGTTCCTTAAACCCTAGTTTTAAGGCTATTGGTTTTATTAACTGGACTCCTTGATACGCATAATAATGCCCACGAAATTCGGGCTCAACAGTATAACCAATATGTCCATCATAGTATCGTTCTTCACAACTACCTTCTCGTAAAGTCATTCGCCCCACAATTTCATTGTTTACTTTCATTAAAAAAATATAATATGGTTTCCAGCCAGCTGGTAAATCTTTATCAATATATATTTGTTTTTCTAACTGCATCTCTATCACCTTAACACATTATATCATAAATACCATTTTGATGAGGATGAATATTATTACTTTGACTGACAATATTTGGTTTTATAATCAGCATATCTAAACACAATTTAGTCAATTTATGGTAGAATCAAAGAAAGGGGTTGAAACCAATGAAATTTAAACGGCTCGATCGGGTAGATTATCAAGTATCGATCATTACAATCATAATTGTTTGTGCATCCTTTTTTTGTGTCTATATTTTTAATTATAAAATCACTCACGATGATATGATCTATAGTCTAAAAGAACGTTCAAACACGATATATCATTATGTAGAAAATTATTTAGACAAAGATACTTTTAATCATAATTTTTCTCTTGATATGAAAAATGATACTTATAAACAAATAAAACAAAAATTAGAAGATGTAAAAAATGCAACAAATGTTTTGTATCTCTATACTGCAAAAATGACAGATGAAGGCGAATATATCTATCTTGTCGATGGACTGCCAACTGCAAGTCCAGATTTTCGTTATCCTGGAGATAAAATTGAAAAAGAAATAATTCCTGAGCTTAAAGCAGCATTAAAAAATAAAATTATTTTGCCAGATCAGATTAAGGAAACTACCTGGGGTCCCATTTTTGTTTCATATTACCCTATACACGACGAAGGAAAAGTAGTTGGCGTGCTAGGAATTGAATTTGATGCTAGTCATCAATTTGAAGCCTTTAAACAAATTCGAATTATTACACCGTTGATTGCCATTATGGCTAGTCTTATCGCTACTATCATTGCCGTTCTATCATTTAGAAGAATTTCAAATCCTCGTTTTAAAGATATGGCTAATACTGATTACTTAACAAATTTACATAATCGGAATGCTTTTGAAATAGATTTTGAAAACTTATCAACACATAAGCACAATACCGGAATAATTATTACCGATCTTAATGATCTAAAAAAAATCAATGATACATATGGACATCGTACTGGTGATGAATATATTAAAAAAGTTGCTAAAATTCTTGAAAAACATGTCCAAAAAAATACAGTTTATCGTTTTGGCGGGGATGAATTTATCATTCTTATTCATCATGATGCCAAACAGCAAATCAAAGCTGTTGTAACAGCAATTCAAACAGAGCTTTCAAAACAAACTGATGAAAAATTATCAATCTCTATTGGTTTTGCTGTTTATGATCCTAAAATTGATCATGATTTAAAGGATACATTCAAACGCGCAGATGCTAAAATGTATACAAATAAAAAACTAAATAAAGAAAAAAATAAGTTTGAGGATTAATCCTCAAACTTATTTTTAGTTATTAACTCAATAATTTTATCAGTAATATTTTCTAAAGTATCATCATTAACAATACGATGATCACAAGCTTCAAGATAAAGCTGATGCCGTTGTTTATCTAATTCATATAGTTTCTGTGGGCCCTCTTTTAACAAAGGACGACTTGTAACTTGAACATCCGTTAAAATATTATCAATAGGTCGATCAATATAAATGATTATTCCATTTTGCTTTAAATATTTAATATTTTCAGGTCTTAAAACAACCCCTCCACCAGTTGAAATAATATGCCCATTTAAGTCGGAAACATCTTTACATCCAGCAGTTTCATTATTCCTAAAATATGTTTCACTAACTTCAAACATCTCTGGAATTGTTTGATGATATTTTTCAACAATATATTCGTCAATGTCAATAACTGGTCTGTTTAATTTTTCACCAAGCATTCTAGATAAAGTAGTTTTACCACATCCCATAATGCCAATTAATACAATATTTTTCATCTTTTCTCCCTATGCATGATGGTAATTGCCTAAGACTCTTAAGGTAAGACAATTTGTTTTCATTTGTTCTAATGCTAATTTGACATTATCATCATGAAGACTACCTTCAAAATCAATATAAAAATAATATTGCCAACGTTTATCCTTTATAGGACGCGACTCAATTCTTGATAAATTTATTTGGTGATCTTTAATTGCTTTTAACACCCCATATAAAGCCCCAACTTTATGCTGTAATGTAAATACAATACTCACCCGATCAGTTTGAGGATGATCTTCAAGATGTTTAGCAAAAATAATAAATCTAGTATTATTAGTTTTTTCATTATGAATGTTTTCCTGTAATACTTCTAAATCATACAGTTTTGCAGCCACTTTTGAAGCAATCGCTCCTTTAGATAAATCATTACATTCACTTACATACTTTGCTGCTGCAGCTGTATTCGAAAAGTCTTGAGACAACATTTGAGGATTATTTCTTAAAAAATCAGCTGACTGCTGAATTCCTTGGGGATGACTATAGACTGTTTTGATATTTTCAATTTTAGCCCCCTTAATCCCTAATAAATGTTGTGAAATACAGACACTGTGCTCACCAACAATATAGAAATCGTAATCCCGAACTAAATCATAATTATCATTAATTGCTCCAGTTGAAGAATTTTCTAGAGGAACAATCCCATAATCAATTTCCGCATTTTTTAAAGCCTCAAAAACATCACGAAAATTAACATAGTTAGTATTTTCTACATTTCCAAAGTATTCTAACATCGCCTGATGAGCAAAAGCACCAGGCACCCCTGCATATCCAACTTTAATATTTTCTCGTTTTGGTGCAGCTAAATTATAAAGATTATTTAGAGGAATAAAAGTAGCTTGATAGCTCTTCCCGACATCCATAACATCTTGCATAAAATTACGTGCATAATCAGCAAGCTCTGGATTCAGCATCCGTGCAGCATTTTTTTCAATTACTGCTTTTTCACGTTCTGGTTGAAAAATTTCTAATCCATGAGCTAATTTGTAAGTGACAACATCTTTACTAACATTCATTCGCTGCTCAAATAATTTAATCAATTGTTGGTCGATTTCATCGATTTCACGACGACATTGTTCTAAATCTTTCATAAATTACCTCACCAAATCCAACATTGCTAATGCTGCCATAGCTTCGACAACTACAGTTGCTCTAAAAACAATGCAAGGATCATGACGTCCATGAACTCCTAATGTTGTATTTTCATGTTTTTTTACATCAATCGTTTTTTGTTCTTTAGAAATAGAAGGTGTCGGTTTGATTCCAACTGTAAAAACGACTGGCATTCCATTAGAAATTCCACCAGTAATCCCACCATTGTTATTACTAGTAGTTTTTACTAGAGCATCTTGATAATAGTAACAGTCATTAGCTTCACTACCAAATAATTCACTAATCTTATCATTTCCAAAAGCTACTGATTTAACTGCTGGAATTGAAAATAACAAACTTGATAAATGACTCTCAATTGAATCAAAAAACGGTTCACCAAGACCAGGTTTTAAACCAATAATCGCACATTCAACCTTGCCACCTACTGAGTCTTGATCCATTCGTGCAGCATCAACAATATTAACAAACTTTTCATATTTTTCTTGATTAATGACAGGATAATGTTGTCTGCGTAAATATTCAAGTGTCTTAGTTGATAAACGCATATCAAAATTTTCATCATACTCGTTTTTAATACTTAGAATATGTGCTCCAATTTGAATCCCCTGTTTTGCCAAAATTTGTTTTGCTATAGCCCCAGCAAAAACAACCGGAGCAGTGATTCTTCCTGAAAAATGGCCACCGCCACGTACATCATTAAATCCTCTATATTTAATAAAAGCTGGATAATCACTATGACCAGGACGCATTTTTTCTTTTAATAATGAATAATCTTTAGAATGCTGATCACTATTATAAATTATTCCACATAATGGTGCACCAGTCGTTACATCATCCTGTAACCCACTCATTATTTCTACCTTGTCAGCTTCTTTTCGAGCAGTTGACATTTTATCCTGTCCAGGAGCACGACGTTTCATTTCTTTGGCTACTTCCTCTAAATCAATCTTGATTCCGCTTGGTAGATTTCCTAAAACAATCCCAATTGCTTTTCCATGAGATTCTCCAAAAATTGTTATCTCAATATTATTTTTCCACGTCGATGACATCAATAATTCCTCCTAATGACTGGTAATCTTCCCAAAAATTTGGATAAGATTTTTCTACACATTCCATATTATCAATAACAACAGGCTGACTGCTGCGAGTAGCAGCAATTGCTAACATCATTGCAATTCGATGGTCCGCAAAACTAGAACAATTACCGCCAGTAAACTCATTAACACCGCGAATCGTCATTCCATCAGGTAACTCTGTGACGGTTCCACCTAATTCATTAAGCTGTGAACGAGTTGCTATGATTCGATCACATTCTTTAATTCTCAATCTTTTAGCATTAATAACATCACTTTTACCTTGAGCTAAAGCTAAAGCTACTGAAACCACAGGTATAACATCAGGGCATTGACTAGCGTCAACAATTGTTGCTGCTAAGTTTTCACCCGTAACCTTGATACCATCACTAACTACAGAAATTTTAGCCCCCATGGCTTCAAGAAATTCTAAAGTTGCTTTATCTCCCTGTAACGAATCAAGATTCAAATCTGTTAATACAACATCATTCCCAATCGCTCCAGCAACTAGATAAAAAGCCGCCTGAGAAAAATCTGCCTCAACTCGATAGTCATGAGCCTGGTATTCTTGTTTCCCCATTACAATAAAACTTTTATAATCATTATTGACAATTTTAATTCCATATTGATTTAACATCTGCAAAGTTAGATCAATATATCCTTTTGATTCCAACGGTGAAGTGATCTCAATAATCGAATCACCATCTAATAGAGGTAATGCAAATAGCAGCCCAGTGATAAACTGTGAAGAAATATTCCCAGGAACCTTATAATGATCGGGTTTTAACTTACCAATTACATATAGATCAAGGATATCCTCTTTATAAAGATAACCAATATTTTGACGCTCAAATATTTCATAAAAAGTATTTAGCGGTCGTTTCCCCAAATTACCGCGTCCAACAAAATGAGCTTTATTTTCCTCAACAATTGCAATTGGAACCATAAACCTTAGCGTCGATCCAGATTCTTCACAATCAATCTCACTATTTTGCTTTGTATAAGTAGTTGTGCCATCAATGATTAAATAGTCATCATATTTCTCTATTTTGGTTCCCAATGATTGCATTGCTTTAATTGTTGCTTGAATATCTTTAGAATATTCAATATTATCGATACGACTGATTCCTTTAGCTAAACTAGCACATATAATAGCTCGGTGAGCTAATGATTTTGACGGTGGTACTTGGACCACACCACTTAATTTAGTCGGTGTAATTTTTACTGCTGTCATTCTATACCCTATCCTTTGCTTGAATTAATGAAAGATTACTTTGATAGACATAGCTATCCCCTATTTCCTTTAACAATACTAACGATAATTTTTTATTAATATTTTTCTTGTCAAGACTTATTGCCTCCAGTAAGTCGGTTGTTTTTAATCCGCTATAAACTGGTAAATTATATTTAATACAAATTTCTTTTATTATATCACTAGTCCCCACTGGTGATAAATCATTTTCTTCGGCAATTTTAGTTAATTGTACCATTCCTATTGCAACTGCTTCACCATGTGAATATTTCTCATAATGATAATATTGTTCAATTGCATGTGCAAGTGTATGCCCAAAGTTCAGTAATAAACGATCCCCGAAGTCAAACTGATCTCTTTCGACTACATCACGCTTAATACCAATGCAACGATAAATTATTTCATCGATATCCATGTATAACTGTTCAAAGTTATCATAACTATTTAGTTTATCAAACAAACTTTTATCTTTAATACAGCCATATTTGATTACTTCTCCCATCCCGTCATTAATAAAACGCTCTGGTAATGTTTTTAAAGTATTTGGATCAATCAAAACCATTCTCGGATGATAAAAAGCCCCCACTAAGTTTTTTCCTTCTGGTAGATCAACTGCTACTTTCCCCCCTACTGAAGAATCAACTTGTGCTAATAATGAAGTTGGGATTTGGACCAATTTAACACCTCGTAAAAAGGTCGCTGCAACAAACCCGGCTAAATCCCCAATAACACCGCCGCCTAAAGCGATGATTAAATCTGTTCTTGTTAATTTAAAATCTAATAAAGATTTATATAACGATGGTAAAATATCAAAACGTTTAGACTGTTCACCATGAGGAACCGTTACATGCTCAACAATGTATTCTTTATTTAGAACGTTTGTTAATAAATCACCATAATAATGATAAACTTGATCATCCGAAATTATCATGATTTTATTACCTTGATATATCTCCTTGATATATTTATCAGCTTGGTTTAAGATTCCTTTTTCAATATAGATTGGATAGCTATTTTCTTTTAATGAAACTGTCATTTCCATCGTTATATTTCCTCCTAATTAATTATACTTTCTTTCCAACAACTTCAGCTATTTTAGAAATTTGTTTTAATAATTCTTCATATCTTTCCGGTCTTAATGACTGTGGTCCATCACACAGTGCCTTCTCCGGATTGTTGTGCACTTCGATCATTAACCCATCTGCTCCTGCTGCTACTGCTGCTTTTGCCATTGGTTCCACTAACCACCATTTCCCTCCTGCATGGCTTGGATCAATTATGATTGGTAAATGTGTTAATTTCTTTACTACCGGTATAGCCTGTAAATCCAACGTGTTTCTTGTATATGTCTCAAATGTTCTTACCCCTCGTTCACATAAAATTACATTCGGATTCCCGTTTGCCATGATATATTCCGCTGACATGATCCATTCTTCAAATGTCGCACTTAATCCTCTCTTTAATAAGATTGGTTTCTTTGTTCCTGCTCCCACTTTCTTTAACAGGTCGAAGTTTTGCATATTTCTTGCCCCGATCTGAATTAGATCTACTTTCTCATTGAATTCTTCTAAATACTGGGCATCCATCAGTTCCGAACAGATTGGCAATCCAGTTGCTTCTTTAGCTGCAACAAGAATATCCAGACCAGAAGACCCCATTCCCTGGAATGCATACGGTGAGGTTCTTGGTTTGAAAGCGCCTCCTCTTAAAATATTAGCACCGGCAGCTTTGGCAGCTTTAGCAATCTCGATTACTTGTTCTTCACTTTCAACAGAACATGGACCAGCAATCAAAGCAAGGTTGTCACCCCCAACTTTAACACCAGCAACATCAACGATCGTATCATCAGGATGAAAAGCCCGGTTAGCAAGTTTATATGGCTCAGATACTTTCATGACCTTCTCAACACATGGTTCTACTTCGATTGCTTTAGGATCAATTTGAGTTGTATCTCCAACCATTCCAATAATTGTTTGGATTTCTCCTTTAGAAACATGTGGTTCAGCCCCCCTAGCTCTAATCACATCTTCAATTTTTTTAATACTTTCATCACTAGTATGTGGTTTCAAGACAATAATCATTTTAATTTCCTCCTATAAATAAAAAACTCATCCTAATCAAAGGACGAGATATCTTCGTGGTACCACCTTTATTCACTAATAGATCACTCTATCAGCCTCATCAAGTACGCTATACAACTATAGTTCATACTCTTACACATTAACGGGTGTCACCGGAGATGCCTACTTACTTCAACATTCTACTCCTTGATGTATTCAACTATTTATTTGGATATCGTCACACCAACCCGATACTCTCTTTGCCTAAACGCCTAGTTTACTCTTTCAATTCATCGTATTTATTATATGAACTTATAATACCGATAAATAATCAAAATGTCAATTAATATAATTATTTTAATAGTCCTTTTAACACTTTTCTAACATTATGAGCAGCATCTTCTTGTATTTCAATAATCTTAGCCCCTCTTGATTTCGCCACTTCTCTTAAATCACAAGCTATCGCCGTATGATACGAACAGCCAATAACAATAAATATATCATTCTTTTTTAATGCCCCTACCATCTCATAGGCCTTTTGATAATTAGGTGCCGGATCACCATATAATACTGGTTTATTAAATAATGACCAGGCTATACTCAATTCATCTTCTTCCGGCAATCCGCCATGCAATTCTAAGGCATCGCTCCCAGCCTGTTTATGTAGACCATCGATATTCATTGTAATAATAGGAATATCATATTCAGCTAATGCAATATGGGCATCGTTAGGCTCAGCCCCATTCATGTTAGCTTTTAATTGTTTGATTACTTCATTATATTCTTCATGATGGTTATTAGCATAATTTCTAAATAACTTTTCTCTAACATCTGGTCTTTCCATAAAGGTTGGAATATTACTTTGTTTACTTATCCCTGCACCAGTAAATGCTACTATTTTCATCATTATCACTCTCCAATTCTTGCACATATTATATCACAAACCATTTGTTTATAAAAATATCACCTTTTTCTCAAGTAATTTACAATCTAACATTCTATCTATATTATTAGCGTATCTATTGTAACCATATTCACCACTTATCATGCCTTTTTTTAAATATATACAACTATTATATAATATATAATTTTATTAATAAGGCTGCTTGTATTATTTTAAAACAATTAAAAAAATAATTAATAAAAACACTTGACCTAAAGTAACTCAAATAAATTATAGTATGATTAGATAAAATAAAAAAAGAGCAGTATATGTAAAATATGTTTATTAAATATTTATCCCTTGTATATTGACAAAGTACATGTTCTTATATAAAATAACAATCGTTATATAACATATGTTATTTTATATGAAAGGAGTCAATTATGCCACCAAAAACAAGAATAACAAAAGAGTTAATTATTGAAAAGTCATTTGAAATTACTAAATCCGAGGGGATTGAAAATCTAAATGCACGCTATCTCGCTAAACAACTAAACTGTTCAACAATGCCCATCTTTAAGGTTTTTAATGATATGAATGAATTAAAATTTGAATTAAAGAAAAAAATTGATGCATATTACAACGATTTCATCTTAGCACATCTTGATAAAAATAATTATCTTTACACGATGTCTTTTGCTTATATTGATTTTGCCATCAAAGAAAAGAATCTATTTGGAGCATTGTTTGTCAATGAATTTATCAAAACTCGTTCCATTGAAGAAGTCGTCCATTCCGCTTGGAATCGTGAAACGATTGAATATTCAGCACAACAATTTGGTATTACAATTAAAGAAAGTGAGATACTTTATCGTGATATTCGTTTTTATACCCATGGAATTGCAACTCAAATATATGGTGGTAACATGGCTTTAAAAGAGGAAGAAATCCAAACTCTTTTAAAAAATGCTATAAATAAATTTCTAAAATGAAAAATCTAAGAATTATTAAAAAATATTTTCAAGTTACTAAAGCTAATAAAAAAATAACCTTTATACTGGTCTTAGCTTCTTTATTAGCAAATGGTCCTTATATGTTTACAAGTTTATTGTTTAGCTTAACGATTAATTATTTAACTAAACAAAATAGTAAAATGGTCATAATTACCATGATCTTGTATTTTGTTCTTAAAATAGCATCAAAGTTATTTAAAATTATCAGCTATAATATTGAAAAAAAGCTATATAATGATGTCTACCTAAAGTTACAAAATGATATGATTAAAAAATTAGATATTATTAATATGAAATACTTTACTAATCACAGCAAAGGAGAAATTCTTAATATCGTTAATGGTGATATTAAATTACTCGCAGAGTTTGGTACTTGGCTATCTCAAGCTATCTTGCTATTTCTATCTTTTATTATTTCAATTATTATTCTTAGTCAAATTAGTATCAGCTTAATGATCTTAGGATGTATCATCAATAGTATCGTTATCTATATTTTAAACATATATAATGATAAATTTGAAATTCTAACCAAAGAAGGAAAATTGAAAGCTGATGATGAAATGCAATTTTACAGTCAACTGCTTAACGGTTTACGAGATATCAAAATTTTCAGTATTCTTGATCAATTACATGCCAAATATCAATTGTTGAACAAAGCTTATCTAAACATTCACGATAAACAAATTAAAAATAAAATAATCAGTAACATAATTAGTCCTAGTATCACAATGTGTACAGAAATTATTCTAATGTTCTATGCCTGCTATAATTGTCTAAATGGCAAGTTTGAAATTGACACAGTACTCATTATCCAGTCTTATTTTGGAACTTTATTCAGCTCTTTAAGTGACTTTATTTCTACCTTAGGTGAACTCAGAATAAAAAATGTATCAATTGATCGTTATGATAATTTTATTAATTCATCGTGTAATGAATATTTTCTTAATGATGATATAATCAAACCAAATGAATTTTGTATTACATTTAAAAATGTTACTTTTTCTTATCGTGAAAAAACAGTCTTTCAAAACTTCAATTTAAACCTAAAGTCAAATTCATTAATTGCAATAATCGGTCCCAGTGGTTGTGGAAAAAGTACTTTATTCAATTTACTTTTGCGCTTTGAAAAACCAACTAGTGGTAAGATATTGATTGGTACACATCCAATAGACAAGTATTCTAGGATAAAATATTCACAGATTTTAACTTGTGTTGCCCAACATCCGTATTTGTTCAATATGTCAATTTATGAAAACCTTGCACTTATTGATCCTGATATCAATAATATCAAAAAAGCTTGTCAACAGGCAGAAATCGACGAATATATTATGTCACTACCAAAACAATACGATACTATTTTAAGTGACGGTGCTTTAAATTTTTCTGGAGGACAACAACAAAGGCTAGCAATTGCTCGAGCACTTCTAAAAAATTCTAAAATTTTATTATTTGATGAAATAACTAGTGCTCTTGATGAAAAGACTTCATATGAAATTTTTCAAACATTAATTAAATTAAAGAAGACACACACAATTTTAATGATTTCCCATAAACCAAGCGAATACCAACAGTGTGATCAAATTATAAATTTATCGTTCTAGTGTTATTGCATCTAAAAACATTTTATTTGAACTCACATTAATTTTTTCACGTATTAAAAATAGAATTCATCATTTACTGATTTATGTTAGACTATTTTCAAGGAGTGTGAAATTATGATTAAACTAGTTGCAGTTGATATGGATGGTACTTTTTTAGATGACCAAATGCATTATAACCGCACAATTTTTAGAAAAATTTATAATTATTTTAAAGAAAATGATATTTATTTTGTAGTTGCCAGTGGCAATCAATATTATCAATTAAAATCTTTTTTTGATGATTATCAAGATGAAATTACTTACATTAGTGAAAATGGTGCATATATCATTGAAAATAAAAAAGAAATTTTTCACTGTGAAATCAATAAACAAGATATTTATACAATAACTAAAAAATTACAAGAGGATTCTCGTATTCAAATATGTTTATGCGGAATTAAATCAGCTTATTTATTGAATGCGTCAAATGAATTTTATAATGTATATTCTAAATACTATCACCGACTTGAAATGATTGAATCGTTAGATGAAATTAATGACACAATTGTAAAATTTGCTTTATTTGTTCCAGCTGAAGATTCTAAAAATATTTTAAATAGGCTAACTGATGATATCGGAAATATCATTAAACCAGTTTCCAGTGGTCATCAAAGTATTGACTTAATTGATCCACGATATAATAAAGGTACTGCACTTGAGCTATTATGTAAGCGCTATAACCTATCATTAGAGGAATGTGCTGTATTTGGGGATAGTCCAAATGACCTAGAAATGCTAAAAAAAGCAAAATATAGTTTTGTAATGGAAAATGCCAATCAAAGTATTAAAAATATTGCCTATAAGATTATCCCTTCAAATAATCATTATGGCGTTTTAAAAACATTATTAGACCTTTTTAATGTTTCTAACATTACCGAAAGAGAAAAAGCTTTATTAGGGATGTGGTATGATGCTAATAACGATCAAAAAGTTTTAACAGATCGTCTGAATACCCATCACCTTTGTTTTAAATATAATCATACCGACCCACTAGACCAGGATATTCGACAAAAAATTTTAAATGAACTATTCCAAAATGAGAATAGCAATCTTGAAATCATCTCACCTTTCTTTTGTGATTGTGGTAATTTAATCACCTTTGGTCATAATGTATTTATTAATTCCAATGCTTATTTTATGGATGGAGCCAAGATCAATATTGGTAGTAACGTATATATCGGACCTTCTGTTGGCCTGTATACAGCTATTCATCCGCTTGATTATAAACGTCGAAACCAAGGTTTAGAAAAAGCAATGCCAATTGAAATTGGTGATAACACATGGCTTGGAGGTAATGTCGTTGTTTTACCAGGGGTAAAAATAGGGCATGGTTCAGTAATTGGCGCTGGTAGTGTCGTTACCAAAGATATACCACCAAATGTATTAGCTTTTGGTAATCCCTGTCGTGTTGTTAAAGCCATTGATCAATCATAATTCACACTATTAAAATATAAGTATTGCTAATTTTATAATAAAGATATTGGTTCTTAAAAAATCAATATCTTTATTTATTTTTTCAATCTTTGAAAAACCTCTATTTTTCTTGCTCGAAGAAATAAAAATTGCTATATTAATCTTAAAATATGATGGATTTACAACTAAATAACGAATAGCTTTGAGTATCATCTCGAGAGCTATTTTGTTTTTCATGGAGAGTATGAGGACAAGAAAAATGAAAAAACTACAAATGAAATATAATTTATTGCATATTTTATATTGGATGGCAACTTGTTGCATTTACGGATATGTTGCCGTATTTCTTCAATATAAAGGAATGAGCAACACTGAAATCGGCATTGTTTCTGGAAGCGGGTGTATTTTAACGATTTTTTTATCTCCGTTTGTCACATCTTTAATTTCAAAAATAAAAGGCCTAACAATTAAGCAGCTATTATCTATTATTTATTTGATTATTGCTGGAGCTTTTTTAACTTTAGCTTTAGTTGATTTATCAGTTATTCTAATCATGCTTTTATATGTTTCAATGATGTCATTAATTGTTTCAACAGTTCCTTTTTTATCAATGATTGCAATGAACTATATTCAAGACGGAAAAGAAATAAATTTTGGCTTAGCAAGAGGAATGGGTTCTATATCTTATGCTGTTAGTGCTGTGCTCTTGGGTCAGTTCATTGAATTTTTTAACCCGACTATTTTAGCATATGTCTTCGTCATTTCTGCAATTTTAGATTTAGTAATTTTATATTCTTTGCCAAATACCAATGTTAAACAGGCAACCCATAAAAAAGAGGGGAATATTTTTACAATTATTAAAAATTATAAAGTCTTCTTTTTCATTCTCTTAGGCTTCTCCTTTATGTTTGCTGCTGCAACTTCGCTATCAACTTATTTAATCAATGTCGTTAAAAATCTTGGCGGTAATACTTCATTGTACGGTGTTGCAATCTTCTTCATGGCAGCTAGCGAAATGCCTGTTATGGCAATTACTCCAAGGTTAATTAGAAGATATGACAGTATCACTTTAATTATGGTTGCAGCTTTTTTCTATATTATTCGAAATTTTACTATTTGTCTAGCACCTAGTCTCCCTGTTTTATTCATTGGAATGATGATGCAAAGTTTATCGTATGGATTACTAACAGCAGTGATAACTTACTATGTAACATATAACCTCAAAAGTCATGATCAAATGATGGGTCAAACAATGATAGGGATTATGACTTCTGGGGTAGGATCTACTATAGGAAATCTTTTTGGCGGTATTTTACAAGATCAATATGGTTTAAATATGATGTTTATATTTGCATGTTTAATTACAATAATTGGAGTAATAATTATTTTTTCAACTGGTTACTTTCAAAAGAAACAATTGAATACACCCACTAAACAATAAAAAAGAGATTTTACTCTAATTAAGTTAAAATCTCCTTTTTTATTGTTCAACCTACAAATTAAAATAATTAACATCTAAGTAGTATTTATATTTACTTTTAGTCTAAATAATCAGGTTCACTTAATACCATAATTATTTTTTCATATATTCACATACCCGTTTTAAATCTTCTCGTATCGGCAGTTGTTGTGGACACATCTTTTCACATGCTCCACATTGTTTACAATTTTCAGCTTTAGCTTCTGAAACCATTTTTTCTAACTTTGCTTTAAATTGATCATGACTATCATATACAAAAGCATTATTCCAATATTTAAAATTATTTGGAATATCCACTCCAAATGGACACGGCATGCAATATGCACATCCTGTACAACCATTTTGAGTTCTTGCTTTTAATGTATCACGAACATCTTGAATCAAAGCAACTTCTTCAGCTTTCAAATACTCAAAATTTTTAAAAGTAGCTAAATTATCTAGTACCTGTTCATAAGTTGACATCCCGCTAAGCACTACTTTCACATTGGGCAAACTGGCAACATAGCGAAGTGCCCATGATGAAATACTTAAATCAGGATTATATGCTTTAAATTTATTTTCGATATCTTCTGGTAAATTTGCTAACGAACCACCTTTGATCGGTTCCATAACTATAATTGGTATATTATATTTTTCTGCCAATAAATAGCCCTTCATCCCTGCTTGAATATCCATATCCATATAATTTAATTGTAATTGACAAAAATCCCAATCATGATATTCAAGAATTTCTTTAAAAACCGGATATTCATCATGGAAACTAAATCCAATATTACGGATTTTCCCTTCTTCTCTAAATTCTTCACACATTCCAATCAAGTCATATTCTAATACTTTTCTCCATTTATCAGCATCTAAAGCATGTAATAAATAAAAATCAACATATTCAACATCTAATCTTTTTAATTGATCTTCAAAAACTTTTTTTGCCTCTTCTTTACTCGAAACATTCCAAATTGGTAATTTTGTCGCTAAAAAGAAATCTTCACGTTTATACTTTTTTAACACTTTACCAACAAACGGTTCGCTATCGCCATTATGATAAGGAAAAGCAGTATCAATGTATGTAACCCCTGATCCAATTGCCTTATCAATCATTTTTTCTGCTTCTTTTTCATTAATTTTCCCATCCTCATCTAATGGAAAACGCATACAGCCAAACCCCAATAATGATGGTTCAATCCCTAAATTGTCAAACTTTTTTGTTTTCATTTAAAGTCCTCCTAATATCCTACAACATACTTTCATTATACTATTTCACCATTTTTTTTACCATATTTAAATATTTTTAAGAAAAATATTTCTTCTTGTATGTTATGATATAAAAAAGGAGTTTATTTTATAATGGAAAAGAATTGTAAATTATTTGACTATATACTACTATTTCTTGCCTTGCTATCATTATTCTACTTCATTATAGTTGTCACTAATTCTCGGTTTATCAATGCCTATATACTTTATCCGATTTTTACAGCATTATTAATGTGTTATGCTGTATATGAGTTACATTTTAGAAAAAGTATTCTATCCTCATTACCTAAAATTCTTAATTATTCAATTAAAGGAATTATTATTATTAGTGTAATTGTATTTATAATTATCGAGGGTTTAATTATACATGAGGTTAATAATAAGTATAACAAACGCAGTGATTTCCTCATTGTTCTTGGTGCTCGTTTATACGGCGACAAACCTGCACCACTATTACGTTATCGATTAGATGCAGCTGTTGAATATCATCAAAAATTTCCTGATGTCCCAATTATTGTAAGCGGAGGACAAGGCCACGGCGAGAACATCACAGAAGCAAAAGCTATGAAAGACTATTTAATCAACAAAGGAATAGATGAATCATTGATTATCGAAGAAAATAAAAGTACTAATACAAATGAAAATATTATCTATAGTAAAAAAATTATTGAAACATCGACTACTGAAGACTATGAAGTAGTTATAATAACTAATGGTTTTCATTGCTACCGAAGTAAACTATTAGCAAATAAACATGGTTTAGAAGCTCATACATATGCAGCTAGAGAAAATTTAGATACTGCTCCACACTATTATTTAAGAGAATTTTTTGGATGTTTGAAAGATATGATATTATCTTAAATATTCCACATAGTTCACACATTTATTGATAATTAATTTAGTATACTATTGAATGGAGGGGTGATTATGTTTAGTAAATTATATATTACCATTAAGGCAAGTGACAAATTTGACGATTCAATTATTGATCCTATTTCTTTTATTCTAATAGATTGGGGAGTTGATGGAAATCTAATCGACTGGGATATTTATCCAAGTCGTGCTAAATTAGAAATTAATACTGAAAATGATAATTATCAGACTTATAGTATAACTTATCAAGGGATGCAAACAATCATGGAATTGTGCTATGAGTGTGAATTTGTTATGACAATTATTGATAATGATGAAAAAAGCGAGAGTTATACAACATATTTCAGTCGTGAAAATTCCAATAACTTTGAAACAGATATCTCAGAATTATTAGAATAAAAACTCAAAGAATTTAAACTTTGAGTTTTTTTATTTTTTTTTACATTTTCTCTTTACATTTATCAAATTTTTATATATAATCATTCTTGCGTTGAGAGTTAATAACCTCTTAACAAAGTAAATATGGCGGTCGTGGTGAAGTGGTTAACACACCAGATTGTGGCTCTGGCATTCGTGGGTTCGATTCCCATCGACCGCCCCATTTATATTTTTAGTCGAAACATTTCGCACTTTGCTAAATATAGTAAAAACGCACTTTGCCAAATAAAGTAAAATTGCACTTTGCAAAATATAGTAAAACAAAAACCAAACGGATACCTTTCCATTTGGCTTATCTTAATATTCGACTATTGATTAAACAAATTAATATGTTATAATATTAGCAAATAAATTAAGTAATTTATTTATTAATATATATAATGTTATAAAAATAACATACTAATCTGATTTCTATTTGAAATCAATATTTAGTTTCCAATTCGTCTGGAAATTATCGTATTAAGAATGCCTGCTGGGAAAATTAAGGTATTCTTTTTTATTTTGTTTTTTTTCTTTGCCATTATTCTATCACAATCACAATAAGAATAATACAAATTGTTTATTTTTTTTCGTCTTTTTTTTCAGAATTTTTTACTCGTTCATATTCATCACTGATCCAGAAAGATATCAAAGAGCTTTTATTAACTCCTTTTTTTTCAGCCAGAAATTCAAGCTGTTCCAAAATATTTAGATCCAATGTAATAAATACTCTTTTTTTATTTCCTGCAACACTCATTTCCGTCACCTCTTTTTATTACAATATAATTATATCATATATGTTACACTTTTGCAACATATATACAAAACACGAAAAATCGTGTTTTGTTAATTTCCTATATCTTTATACACTATATTTTTTACAGCTTTATTCACTGTATCAACTGTAATCTTTCTAATTCGACTATGAATATATAATTTCTTTTCTCTAACAGAAAGACTTAAAAAATCTATGTCATTATCCATTTTTATTAACGCTTTGCGTTTTAGGTTAAGACAATCCAACTCATCCTCTAAAGGTATTATTAATGAACAGAACTCACGTTCAGTAATCTTTTTATACAGGTATCTTTCTCTTAAATTTTTTATCCTTCTGTTTAATGAATATCTTTTTTTATCAATCTCTTTAATCTCAGCTTTTTGACCGTCTTTAATCATCCTATATTTTTTTGTACTGATTACTTCATTAATTTGCTCCTGAGAAATTTTGCCATTACATTCTTTACACTGGTAATAATAATATATTTTATTTCTGCCTTTACCGCTTGTTCCTGTCATTACTTTATTACAATTTGCACAGTATATAATATTATCGTATATGTATCGATAATTCTTTCTCGAACGTCCTACCTTTAAACTGTCTATAGCTTTATTTTGTATACTTTTTGTAACTATTGGTGGCACTATGTTTGTATATTTCTTTCCTTTATACAAGAGAACACCCGAATATCGTTCATCTTTAATCATCTGTTTAACAGATTCTGTAGTAAACTGTTTTTTTTTGAGCCTTGTTTAAATAATCTCTAACATCTGATGTTTCCCATTCTTCAATCACGTAGTTAAAAGCATTTCTGATTATATTATATACTTTTTTATCAAGCTGAATGTTTTTATCTTCGTCCCTATACCATCCAAATGTCATTTTACCACCACATGGATATCTACCGCTTTCCACTATGCTGATCAACCCGTCATTTGTTCGCTCTATTGTCCTCTCTCTTTCAAACTGATTGTTTGACAGTTTTATATTTGTACTAAATCTGTCGCTTGCAGTATTTATTTTTGCATCATCATATAGACAAATGAGTTTAATACCATGATTTAATATCAACTTTAAAAATAAATTACTGTCCTGCACATCTCTGGATATTCTTGCAAGATCGTATGCTAAAATCATTTCAACATTCCCATTTTTTATTTCTTTTAATAGTTCATTCATTTTCGGCCTGCAAAGGTCACCACCTGAAAAACCATCATCGATAAAGAAACTTAACTCGTCAGTACTTTTTATAAGATTTGTTGCTAAAGCATGTTCGGCAATCATTCTTTTTTGCGTATCAATCCCAACACCGTCACGTGCTTGTTTCATAGTCGATACTCTACAGTAGGCAATTTTTAATTTCATTTCTTTCTCCCTCTTTTCTTCATTATGCCAAGAGGATAGTTAATGAAAAAATCCTTAACTATCCAGTAAATAAATTTACACTAGTTAATCAAAAAATTCTATATATCTTTTATTATTTTCTACTTAATAATAATCCAAAATAAAAGAGATTAAATAATAAAGCTTAATCTCTTTTTTCTGGGTCTAATTCTATTTTTTCACTATGATTTTCCTTATCTGTACTTCCAATTTTTCATCAGTACTTTCATGATCAAAAGTTTATTTTGGGTGTTTTCTAACTAATTCTATATACCTTTTTGCTTCATCAACATCACATCCCATGACACTGCTCATCCAAGACGATCTCTTTTCTCTTGGAGTTTTATTATCCATAAGAATGTAATAGATCTTCAAAAGTTCACTTGCAACTTTTATTTTCTCTTCCTCATTAAGTTCGTTATCTCGACATTTTACAGTTAGTGCATATAATCTGTTTTTTATACTTTTTTTTCTGGGTTTCTTTTTAGGTACTCTTTTTTTATATTTTATAGGATCTGATGCAATTATCTCATCTATTTTTTTTATTTGTCTTTTTCGCATTTCTGCAACTTTATCACATCTGGCCAAAAAATCTTTTACAGGAAATCCTGAAACAACAAACGAAAAAGGCATATACAGCTCTGTATTTTCAGGAGTATTATCATGTTCTTCAATTATTAACCCCACTTGAAATATATTTATTTTATCAGTACCATCACATTCCAAAAGAACATAATTTCCTATACCCACATTTTTTATAGGACACATAAAATAATAAATTTTTGCAGTATCTTTAATCGGTTTATGAATTCCTTTTTTTAATCTTACCCCTACAATCTTCATTCTTTTCTCTCCAATCTAATTATAATAATCACTATAGCATATTTTGTTTTAATAAAAGGCACAATTTATTTTACATATTCTTCTTAACATACTTGCATTTTGGATAGCTGCTGCATGCAATAAACTTGCCGTATCTTCCGTTTCTCTCTATTAACTTACTGCCACATTGCGGACATAGTTCCCCAGTTTCCCTACTTTCATCCTTTTTGTCTTTCTGAATATATTTGCATTTAGGATAATTGCCACAAGCAGTAAATTTACCATATTTACCCGTTCTTTCCACTAGTTTCCCACCACACTTAGGACACTTTTTAGTTACGTCTGTAATGTTAGATTCAGATGTCTTTTTAAAAGGTATATTATTTTCTTTACTTTCATCGCCCAAATTAAAAATCAGTTCACATCCAGATCTTGTAATAAACGTTGCATTCTTGCATGTGTTCAGAATTTCAGTTTTTGATTTTTCAATATCATTTATATTAATTTTTTTCATCCAGGACTTAATATAAAAATTGTAAACATAGTTCTTTTCTTTTAGGTACGCATATGCTTCATAACAGTTTTTAACTATTAGCCAGTTTTTTTCTTTTTCATAATCTAGCTGTTCCGTTACACAGTATCCCTTTTCTACTAAACGTTTTAATTTATTAGAATTACTCGCATAATCCTTTAAGTTAATAAATTCATTATAGCTTACTGTTCCCATTTTAAATAACGTCATAATAAGCTCAATATGAACATTGTAAAAATCTTTACTATGATCAGATGTACCTCTGTTCATATAATCAATATGATGACTTAGTTCATGTATTAGCGTTACTATACAGGAAACGTTGTTACTACTTTTAATATTAAATAAGTGTATAGCTTTTTTTGAAAATATGTAGTGTCCTAATTTGCTTTTTAATTCCTTATCAGTTAATTTTAAATAAAATTTATGGTATTTTGCCAACATATCGGGTTCGACTGTTCCTTTGTAGCAAAAATCAATTAAATCATCTAAAAAAGCTTTTATTATTATATACATCTGCATCCTCCTTCTAATACGCATTTATTTTAATTTTGTTCTTTCTTTTATTACTAAACATTTTCTACTATCAAAATAAAAGCAGTTAATTCTAAAGACTATTCAGTTTCTCCAACAAAAAATAATAAGCACAGTTTATTTGCCTATCCCTCTTAATATACTTGATACTTGCATTTTGGATAGTTGCTACAAGCAATAAACTTGCCGAACCTTATGTTTCCTTCTATTAATACACTGCCACATTGTGGATATAGCTCTTCAGTTTTCCTATATTCTTTCTTTTTGTCCCTTTGAACATATTTACATTTAGGATAACTGCTACTGACGGCTTTTCAGCAATTACTAATTTCATAGTATTTTACTCCTCATATAAATTTAAAAATAAAAAGAGACAAATTGCCTCTTTTAAAGTTCGTTTTCATCTTCCAAGCTTTCCTCGCTGTAACTTTTATCAAGATGAAGGTTGTATTCTTCACAAATACATGAAATAAATCTATAGGTTTCTGTTAACGCTCTTTCAACTTTTTTTTCTTCCAGACGGTAATTCAGAATATATCTAGTCCTTGATTCCCAGAGAGAAAACATTTCACTATGATCATCAATATATTCTGTCAGCGGAATATCTACTTCACTTTTATTGATTAAAGCAATCAGCTGAGTGATATCATGGGTCTTAGGATATTCTACTCCATTGATTTCTAAACAGAATTTAAGCGAAAGTTCTACAGACTGCTGTAAATGATAGCCAACATAATTTAAATACGCCTCATCATCGTATCTATACGTTTCATATAATGTATTTGCAATATTTAGATTTTGATTTGCCTTATCTAAAAGTGTTTCATTCTCTTTCATAGACAACAACTCCTTTCTTAAATATTTCTTTTTTCATATTCTCATCAACAGTGTAATTAGTCCACAAATCATAAAGAAAGTCTAAATAATCTGTAATAATTCTTTTATCTTCCTTAACTTCAACATAAAAATCAACATCACTGCCTGCATGGCACTTTGAAGTCACACTAGATCCGAAAACTATAATTTTAATCACATTGTCATTGTTTTTTAAATGATTTATCATTTTTTCAACCTTTTTTTGTTGAATCGGATAAATATACCTGCAATTTTTAAAAGGAGTTTTTAAAAAAGATTTCCATTCATTTTGTCTTTCCATGATATCGCCTCCTATTACAATTATAACAAATTATTGAGTAAATACAATTATGCTATCGATACTGTTCTTTTTAGTATCCTTTCATCATAAGATTAAGCAGCTGCTGTGTCATAGGGATTTCACGTTTATATCTAGGTGACAGCCCCAGACTCCACCGTCCCCCATCTTCAACATACAAAATTCCAATCCCTTTTTCTTTACACGCTCCTATATATTTATCACTTATCACACTTTTACGATCAGCAGGAATAACAATCCAACTCTTGTTAACAAGTTTTGCATTTTCTTCAGCCTGTCTAATTACTTTTCTTATATCGGTCAATTTAAACTCAAATGCGTTTATCTGAAGGTTCTCCTGATATTTTTCAACTGTTACAAGATCAGCATTGCCTTCTCTAATACTGCACTCAAACTGATATTTCAACGCTCGATTATTTCCGTTGTATGATTTCCAAAATTTATCTTTTAATTCATTCTCAGTTAAAAACATTTTATTCCTCCATTTTATAATCCAGGTTTTTGCTAACTTATCTGTTATCTATAATAAATTCATTTAGACTTTTATAACTCCTATTTAAAACTAAAAAAGAGGCACAATGCCTCTTTTATAAAGTTCATTTTCGTATTCTAATCCTTTATCATTGATGTTTTTGTTAACAGATGTTCTACTGCAATTATTTTTGGTTATCCTTTCCATCTGAAGTAAACTGTATAACAAAGAAATAGAAAGATTAAAACAACTGCATTTTTTCCAGTACTTGCTAATATTTTTATTTATTATCACGTAATCCAATATAAATACAAATATTTGTAAAAATGAATACTCCGAGAATATATAAATCTAGAAAAATTATTTTTTTAAATATAAAAAAATAAATCAATGCACATAATATCCAAATACTGTCTGTAACAATATATGTTCTAATCATTTTATTATCCCAAATTTTCTTCATTTTAATGCCCCCAACGTCTTGACCAAGACAGATTTTTCACTAATGTATTTGTATAATTGCTATTTTTATATATATTTCCTTTATAACGATAGTATATCTTTCCAACCGACCTGCTAACACATCTCTGCCCTTTAAAATAAACATATGATGGTATTGATGATGATCCTTCTGAAACAAGAACTGATATCATGGCAGTCCCTGCGCTAGTTGCCGCTGAAAGCCCCATTCCTGTGGAAGCAGCTAAAAGTAAACCAATAGACAATGCTGTAAATTTCGCTCCACGTAATGAAATTTTTTCAGTATGATTTTTCCAATTACAGCTCCTTCTACTACGAAACATAATATCAGTATTATTCTTCTCCAAGTTGTTTGAAAACTCTGAAATAGAATATTTCATCTGAGTTTCTTTTCTTGTAGATTCAATTACATTATCATTTCCATCTATTTCCATTTTAGATGTATTAAGAATATACTCTCCATTATTTAATTGAAGATTTTCAATAAATAAGAATTTCTTCCCTTCCAAGGTTATATAGTACTTTAAATATGCTGATTGCTCAGAAATGTCTTCTGTTGCTATACTAATAGATGTGGTTTCTAAACCATTAGCAAATACAGGTTGTGAAAATATTGAAAACATCATAATCAATGCCAAACACATGGATAATATTTTTTTACTTAATCCTTGCATACTTTTTTCTCCTCATATTTTTTGGTTAGCTTAAGCTAATCACAGCATATCATAAGCAATATTTTACTGTCAATGCTATGTGTTATTGTTAAGAATTGTTAAGGGTTATTAAGAACTACCCCTTGTTGTCAACAAAACATATCAGCAATCATAAATTTTGTTCGAAAATAGCATAAATAAAAAAGGAGAATTTTTTTAATTCGGTCTATTCCTAGTTGTTTTCAGTAAAGAAATCTAAACTAAACTATTTTCTTTAGTATCCTTTCATCATAAGATTGAGCAACTGCTGTGTCATAGGGATTTCACGTTTATATCTAGGTGACAGCCCCAGACTCCACCGTCCCCCATCTTCAACATACAAAATTCCAATCCCTTTTTCTTTACACGCTCCTATATATTTATCACTTATCACACTTTTACGATCAGCAGGAATAACAATCCAACTCTTGTTAACAAGTTTTGCATTTTCTTCAGCCTGTCTAATTACTTTTCTTATATCGGTCAATTTAAACTCAAATGCGTTTATCTGAAGGTTCTCCTGATATTTTTCAACTGTTACAAGATCAGCATTGCCTTCTCTAATACTGCACTCAAACTGATATTTCAACGCTCGATTATTTCCGTTGTATGATTTCCAAAATTTATCTTTTAATTCATTCTCAGTTAAAAACATTTTATTCCTCCATTTTATAATCCAGGTTTTTGCTAACTTATCTGTTATCTATAATAAATTCATTTAGACTTTTATAACTCCTAAAAACCACTGAATTATTTAACATTTTTCTCATTATATTTTTTTTATTTTCTAATTCATCATTCATTTTCAAAATACAATACAGAGTCTCATTGGTAATTAGCGATTCGCCAATTAATAAACATTCAAATTCATCGTATTCGCTAATTGCTTTTTTTAAAAGTGATTCATCTTGAAAGAGATCGCACAAATCACTTAAAAACATATCTACCGTATAAAAATCTTTTACATCATCATCTGTAACGAAACAATTATTTTTATAAAGTTTACTCTCCTTAAATTTTACCATGCTTTCATACAGTAATTTTTTATCAAAAGAACAATAATCACTATAACTGCTTTTCTGTTTATAACATCCTAAAAATTTTCCATCAAATATTACATCGCATTGATAGAGATTATTATCACTTTTAAAATTCACTATTGTGACACCATTTATTTTCATGATTTTTACCTCGCTACTTAATAAAACAATTAAAAGCATATATTAAATAATATCCTATAAAATATAGAAGTAATGTATAAAATAATACCCATAAGATAAAAAATCTTCCAAGATAGCCTCTCACAAGCCAAATTCCACCTTTTGATCCTTTTGACGAGTTACAACTCTTGCAGGCGCATACGAGATTTCTTTTATCATTAATATCTTCGATTCCAAATTTTTTTAGTAGTCTTATGTTAATACTGGAATACGGACTGTTTTTAACTTTATTGATAGGAAAAAAGTGATCTACTGTAACTTTATCTTTTTTTAAGATTTTTCCACAATATACACAATGATAATATCTTCCATCACCAAAAATTCCTTTATTGTTCTCAAAATATACTTCTCTGTAGTTATGAGCCCTTGTGTACGCCAGATCTGTTATATTTACTCTTAGTTTGTTTTTTATACAGTACTCTTTGATTGCATTTGCTTTATCTTCATCTGCCTTGCCGATCCACTTACCAGAATATTTTCCTGTTTTTTTAAAAGATAACCCAAATGCATTTAAATCGTACCTGCAGTAATATGTTTTATTAATACCGTTGTAGACTTCTATCAGTTTCTTCATTGTCATTAGTCACTTCTTTTTTTTGGATAGTATTTTCAAGTTCATTTTGAATTGCTGTCAACTTTTCTTTAACTCTGTTTAATGGTGTTAATTCCTCTTTTGCTTCTTTCTTTATTTTCTCCATCTTATCTATTTGATTTTGTGCATCATTAATTTTTTTCTCCAATGCTGCTATTTTTTTATTTAATTCTCTAATTTGTTTGTCCATAACTTATTCATCCTTTCTTAAAATATAAAAGAGGCAAACTGCCTCTTTTATATGATTTATTTTTATAATGAGCGCTCAAATGAATTAGCCCTGATTTCTTTCTGCGCTTTTTTTACCATATCGTCTAATTCTTTTTCAATTATTCTTGAAGCATTACTGCTTTCCATTATTGCTTTTGACAATTCATCTAAAATACCTGCCTGCAACAGAGAACTTCGACAACTCATAGAATGCTTCGATGCGTTAACAGCACTAAATTTATTTATATACGAATGTTTCTTAGCACTCGTTTTGATTGTTTCCTTTTTGATTTTATTTTCCAATTTAGAATAATGTTCATTATCCAAACGATAATTTTTAATATTCTGCAATACCATATTGGCTATTCTAGTCCTCAGCTCCTTATCCTTATTCTCGAAGGAGCGGTTCTGCTCCATCTTCTCCTCATCACTAAAATAACGGTTATTAAACATTTCTTTTTCTTTTTGAAGATGTTTTTTATATTGACAGTAAAATAATTTAACATTATTTGTATTTAAAATTATGTCAACAATTTTATCAATATCATCATGATATGGTCGAATGTTTTTTGAATTATATTTTAAACTCCCGTTTAGCGGTAATTTATCATTGAGATCTAGAAGAAGATTGATGATTCCGTTATTTTTCTTAAAACACTTTTTTGAATTATTTTTTGAAGACTTAAATAATTTTATTAATTCATCATTTTTAATACAATTTAATAATTCCTCTTTTAAATTATCTCGTTCGATATAAATTTCGCTATTAAGTGCCATTGTTCTAATAACATTTGACCGTACTTTATTAAATTTCTTTTTTGAGATTTTATAATAACGTTTTGTTGGTTCTTTTTCAAACATCCACACATGACAGTGCGGATTATCTGTATTGGTATGATAATATGCGCCCCATTCGACATTTTGCGGATCAAAACCTAATGCACGAATATTTTTCTCCATAGATTTAGTCATTAACTTCTGCATATTAGTCTTAGTAATTATATTACTGTTCTGGGCAAATTCCTTTTCGAAAGAAAACACAAAGCGCCATAATATTTTTGGCTGATATTTTTCCATCAGCCTGTTCGCCTCTCCTTTTTCAAGATTACCGTTTCTATTAAATCCACCAGTAGACCCGATTCGATAATCATAATAATTGAAAGCATCTTGTGAATTTATCTGATATGTGTCATCATCTTCGTTTTCATCAACAGTATAATCACAAGCTTCTTTTCGCTCATAGTAATCAACCATCTCATCAGTATTAATTTGTTTTTTAATATTTTTACAGCTGTTGCCTGCATATTCTGTTTTAACAAATTCAGCATTAAAAATAATTTCAGCCATTTCTTGCTTTACCGTCCCTAATTACTCTAGCAACACTTGCTAGTTCTCTTAACTGCGGTACTGATAAATCATCTATTTTCTTCATTAACGTAGACTGCTTTTGGGATGAGTTATTATCAAATGACTGCAATACTGTCTTTACCATTTTTACTCTATCAGCCGATTCAGTTAAATGCCTCTGTTTATCTGCTACATCTATTGGATTTATATAATCAAAAAATTCTTTTGATTTTAGATATTTCATTATTTCTTTTCTTGATAGTATTTTGTTGCAGTTGGCAATATGCTGAATAACATGCTTTTTTACACTTTCAGACAGATCATCTCTCATAGACCAGTACCAGTATAGTTCTTTTTCATTAGGCATTGAATTTTTTTGAGTCAGTATTGGTCTCCTTCTTTCACTCATACTAATTGAATTACAATCTTTATCTGTATAAACCGCTTGTCTTATTTCAGTGTCTCGCAATTCAAAACATCTCGGGACTGCCCAGTTTAGTTCCCTGTCTGCTTTACTAATTTCCGTTTCATCCGTTTTCATTTCTTCGTACCATGGATACTCTGAGCAGTCAGGTAAATATACTTTTGAAGGAGAAAAGTAAGTCCTCTTAACAATAATACCATTTCCATCACGATTGTCCGCCACCATTAATTCATTTGCATCAACAAGCTGTCTTTTAGACATTGAATAGTTCACACCACTGCCAGTAGAAGAAGCAATCGGGTTATAATTTGCACTATGACTTGGACCCCAGATTGTTTCATCACCAATACTCTCAGCAACTTCCTTGCATGTATTCAAATCTGCACTTGAGATAAAATAAGTAAGGTTACAGTTACCCCGAATAATTCTTGCAATCGATTCATCGTATCTATCATTCAGCTGATCAAATCCCTGCACATACAAGTGGTATACAATTCCTCTAGAAAGGGCTACAGTCATTTTGCTCTGCATCGCATCAATTGTAGGCATATTCCCAAATTCATCATAAATCATGTGTACCTTTTTTTTCAATCTTCTTCCCTGCATTCTATTAGCTTCAAAGACTAGAGTTTGATATGACTGGTCAAAACATATACCTGCAATTCTATCATAAGTTTTTTTCTCATCAGGATTAACAATAAACAAAGCACGCTTGCCCTCTGTAAATTCTCTGAAACTGAAATCACTCTTACTAAGTACCTTCATCAGTTTAATACTCGAAAAGAGCTGTAAAGTTGCCAATGCACTTGTCATAAAAGAACCTCTCGTCTTTTCAGGTGAATTAGTAATTGTCGTATAAGCTGTTCTTGCTATATCTGTCTCATCAAGAGAATTCATATATGCAGAAAGTTTCATCTTCTTGTCGTTAGGATTATTGTTGTATGCCTGCTCACCTCCAAGAAGAGCAAGCGTCTGATAAACAGAATAGAAATTCTTTTTATCTTCAGATACATTAGCCTGACAGTTTGCTAATATAATTCCTTTAATAAGTGCCTTTTGACCGTCTATCCAGATTTGTTCACCTTTCCCACTATCAACAACGATTGATGTTACCATATCCTGACTGTACTGATCTGCATTGTCAATATCTGGATCATCTCTATCCTGCAAACAGTCAATTATTGAATCTAACGGATTCCATCCATCGCTGTATTGTAAATTTCTAAAATCAAGACAGTTAACTTTATAATCTTTTTTCTTCTCCAGAAAATTTCTAAAATCAAAATACATTTCTTTTTTAGGGTCATTAAATATCATTGATTCACCTGCCATGGAAACTATCATTACAAGCTGGCGAACAATCTTTCTAGATTTTCCGCATCGTGTTGTTCCAACTACAATATCATGTACAGCTCCCTTTTCATATAGGATTATGTTTTCATTAGGTAGATAATTTATCGGTGAACCTCCCTCCTCAAGATTAAGACTTGCATCCACCACGGTTGAACCAAAAAATTTTTTCTGCTCACTAACAGTAGACCAACACTGACTTGCAAGCATATCCGTCTTTTTTGGTTTTACCGTTCTGAAAAAAGTCACTACGTAATAAAATGCCAATGCATATAAACTTACACTGATAATTAATATTTCTTTTGAATGGGATACAAAGGTATTTAAAAAATTTTCATCAACCTGTTGAAGCACATTTGTATCCAGATACCAGAATACAAACGTTATAAAAATTGGCACTAACAAAATAACACCAACAATTCCTATCACATTGAATATCATTTCATTTGAGATAGTCTTTTTTTTATCAGGATCTCTCATTTACACATCCCCTTTCTTTGAATAAATAAAAAGAGGCATAATGCCTCAATATGACAAATTCGTCCGACAAAAAGTGAATATTCTTGAAAAATGATTTAGAAATCATTTTTCGAATGAATACTGAATCAAAAATGAGTAGGAATATTCACTTTTGGAAGACAAAGACGGAAATCGTCTGAAAAATGACTCAGGAATCATTCTTTGAGGAAAATAAAGAGGAAAAAACTGAATATTATTTGAATAATATTCAGTTTGTCCGACAGTGAGGAAATCGCCTGAAGAATGATTCAGCACTAGTTGTTCGCACTGCGAACAAGCTCCAAATATGCAGTCCTGTCGGACTGCCTTATCCTGCTACCTAAAAATGATTGAAAATATTCAGGGAATATTTGGAATCTGGTATGGAAATATTTGGGAAAATATTGGAATATTTAGGTAGAACGAATTAATAAAATAAATTTCTTGCCTATTGTTAAATCAATAGGCGAGAAATTCTTTCCTTTTCTTTTTGGTTATTTTTTTAATAATCAATTCGGAGTGATCAAATAATTCACCGCCTCCAACTAACCATTTTTCAATATCATCAATGGAAAATGCGATTGATGCAAGTCCTTCATTTGCAATAATTGACATCAGCATTGAATAATATGACGGGTCATCGTTCATAAATAAAAGCAGTTTTACATTAGGATTAATCAGTTTAAATGTCCGTAGAATTTTGATAATATCTTTGTTTTTGTAAAAAGATTTTTGGATAATTACATGCGAAACGTTTCTATAGCCACCAGTGTTGTTTATTGAAAAGTTTATATATTTATTTGTCATGATGTGTCTAACATCACTGTTAGCTCTATCAAAATAATGTACTTCACGATTTAAATCTTCATCAAAATTAGAAAACTGATCATATATTTTTAAGTAAACATCCTCATCAGCATATAAAATTATCTTTATAATATCTTTCATTTTATCTCCTTTAATATCTGGCATGATTCTTTTTGTTGTCAATTTCATTAAGTAGTTGTTGTTCGTATTCACTTTCAAAACCGTATTTTTCTTCTAAGTATTTCAATAAATGTTTATATTTACTACTTTCATATCTTGCTTCTTTTAATGTTTTAGCATATGTTTGAAGAATTAATTCCTCAAAAAAATCTTTCATCTCATACTTTGTTCTCGCCAGTTCCGTATTAGTAGTATAATCACGTAAACAAAAAATAATAGCCTCGGAAAAGCTATCACACTCAAACTCATGTTGAAAAAATACTATCTTATCATGTAAATCTTGCGGAAATCTAATTGTTTTTTTTACTGCTGATGCGAAGTTTTCTTGTAACAAACTATAATCTATACCAAATTCTTCTTTGATTTTTTTTGGTGCATCATCTTCAATTTCTTTATAAAACCCAGATTCAAACCGCTGATATCTTGATAATGACCATCCAAGTTTTTTTGAAATCTGCAATTGTGTAATATGCAATTCTTTTCTATGCTTTTTAACTTTTTCAAGATATTCCTCATTAAGCTTAACCATTCCCATCGACCATTCCCCTTTCTTTTTATTAAAATAAATAATTACTTACCAATTTGATTATTAATAAATTTTTTTGTTAATTTATGATATTTATTTCTTACATTAAGGTATACGTGCAGATAATATTCTGTATCTTTTCCATTCAAATCATCAAGAATTTCCTCTTTGTCAAGTTTATCTTCTAATGAAATCTTATTATAAGAATCAATCATACATAAAATTCGTGTACGCCAAAAACTTTTTTTAAACTCCATACTTTCACCTCACTCAGTAATTAATTTCAGGATCAATATCATCAGTTGGCGTATCTTCTATTTCTTTAAGATATTTTTGATTATCATATTCCTCTTTATCTACAATGTATAAATACGAGTATTTAATACTTTCATCGTGATAATCACGATTATCATCATCACCATTCCACACAAATTTCTTATCCCAACTATTACTTCTTTTATCAAATTGAACTGCGTACAAGGTATTCATTTCATCATCAACCAGAAAAAAAGAAAATAAATATTTTATAAAATTTTTAATACTGGTAGGAGTTTTAATTGTAATTTTAGTTGGATATGCAGGTTTTAATTTTTTTATTCAAATCAATACTAGTGTGACCATTGAATATCGAAGCATCTGCTCCACATGCCATAGGCTCAACAAATGCAATACATTCTTTAATTCTGGTTATCTCTTTTATGTTAGGAGTTTTCTCACTATTTGCTATTTCCAGCAGTCTGTAAAGCTCATTATAAAGATCAAGCATTATTGGAAAGTCTTTATTTTTATAATTATCTACAATTATTTGGGCACTGGTTTGATAAGTTATTCCAATTCCTCTATAAATATTTTCCAACGCTTTTTCTATCAAATTATCATGAAGAAGTCTAATATCCTCCTTGGCGTTTCCTTTATAGGCATCAAAAAATGAACGTAAAAATCTAATATGTTCTGATAATGGAAATATTTCAGTTAAAGGCGTTTTTTCATTATCCTTTTCACTTTCAGGTACATTAAGTCTAATTTGAAGCGGATTAATCAGACCTGATCTGCCATCAGAACAGTTTATATTTTCCCCGCCTAAAACATGTACCAGCCTATGCAGTTCTTTTCCTTCAATATCAATTATAAACTGCTTGTATCCTAAACCATATCGCTCTTTAATAAGCCACATCAGGAATAGAGTTTTTCCCATACCAGTCGTACCAACAATAAATTCATTAGAATTAGTTCTATCGCCTTTTCTTACAAAGTTATCATAAAATACTACACCGTTTGTATTTTTAGTATTCCCTATATATACAGGAGGGTATCTATATAAAACTTCCTTACTGTCTTTATCTATTTCTCCCGTTGAATCATATAACGCCTCATACACAAAAGGATACATATATCCCATTGTATCCGCTGTAGTTTCCAACATATAATTTTCTACATAATTTTGACAAATCGGAGCAGTCAGATTAAACATTTCCAATGGCTGGTGTATACCATCTCTAAATTTAATATTGAACTGTTTAACATCTTTATCAATTGCTTTGACGGATTCTTCTAATAAATCAGGACTGCTGGCAACAACTCTAATTGAAACGCTAAAATAAATTGGATAATTTCCATCATTTATTAATTTTTCTACCATTTCAATATTTTCATTGATTTCCTTTTGACTCTTGGCAACTTTTGATAAATCCTTTTCATTATTTGCTCTTTTTTCTAGCGCTCTAATAGATTTATCTATATCTTTCGTAATAGCATCATGAGGTGCAGGTGACCAGTGAAGTGAAAAATCAACTCCTCTGGCAGTAGCCAGATAACACAAAAGAGCCATTACAGGCTCTTTATAAAACGTTGCTAACCATTTAGTCTTACAATACAAATCATTTAATACAATTGACTGATTAAAGCCCTTATCGTAAAAACCAATATAATCTGGATATATACATTCCATTACACCAAACTGGTCTTTATAAACTGAAGGAACAAACTTTCCATTTGCAGGATTATAGTAATTATATACCACTTCTAACATTTCCTGCGGTGTGATAAGTCTGGTTCTTTGATATGAATTTAGATACGAAATCACATCTGCCAATCTTCTTTCGAGCTTGAACCAGTCTTTATCTTTTAGTATAATCACAAAACATCGATCTACCAGTTCTCTAGTAACACTTGTATCTTCTAATCTTATAGAAGCATCATCCAAAATCTTATATTTTATTTGATCTATCTCGCTTCCAACAACATCCAGTTGAGATTTTAAATAATTGTAATCATTTATATAACCATCAACGTCTGCAGGAACTTCATAAGAATAAATTTGTCCTGAACCAGTATTAGAATTAAAAATCGAAGCAAATGCATTCATATATACATTTTGATCTTCTTCTTTTAATCCAAACAGGTTCGTACCATCTGTTTTTGCCATTAAAATAAAATGTTCCTCATTATCAATAAAACATTGCCTGTCTTCATTCCATGTAACAGGAATTGCATATTTTATATGACGTGTTCTACCTGTGGTTTCTTTTGTCTGCTTTTTTTGTTTTTTTGCTTGCTGTGTACCTTTCTTCTTGGTAAAAATCACTATTTTCTTCCTCCTTATTAATGTTCTCTTCTTTGCTTTTATCACGATAATAGTAATACTGATTTGGTAAAGTAAAATAATACTTGCATGCCAGTTTTAAATGATGTAGAACACTGAGGTGCGAAACTGGTATTTCTATAAAAAGCGATGCTATAGACGCACTTAAAACAACTGCTATCAGCAGTGAATAAAGTTCACTCATAAACATTCCAAAAAACTTAAAACTCAAAACACCTATAAAAAGGCAAAATCCCATCTCACCAACAGTTAAAAAAAGAAAAAACTTTTCTTTAGTTTTTCCTTTATTGATAATTATTTTGTAATCATTTCGATCAACCATCTATACACCTCCTATAAATTATCATCACCTGATTTTAATATAGTAAAATACCTAGCATAAAATACAGATATCCATACATGATAAGAATTATTACACATGTACAGAACAAAACTGCCAGGCAGACAAGAACCATTAGTATAATTCCAAGCAGTCTGACCTTGTAATCTGAATCCCCAGTTAGTACTTTTACTTCACAATTGAATCCGATACATAATTCTTTCACTTTTTTCATATGTTCTATTGTTGAACCTCTGATATAAGTGATTTTTCTATCAAAAAAAGCATAACTGACAAAATTTCTGCTTCCTTCATATAAAATTATTATAGATAAATATAAGGCATAACTGTTTTTAAAAGAAAGTTCAGTTAATAAATTTTTATCTATTATATCTGGATTTGCAAAACATGCCAGACCTAAAAATAATAAATTCATCGCTACACATTCGCTAATAAAGATAAATGTGTTTTTTATTACCTTAAATATATCAATGTTGCTAAAAATAGTATAAAATAATCTGTTCATCCTTATTCATCGCCTCTTAATTCCATTTTGTCTATGCATTTCATAAATGTCTTGCAGCTGAACGTATTTTTGCATGAAGTTCGTTATACCTTAATTCACTTCACGCTACAAATGTTTTTTCATGTATATTTTATTTTTTATTTTCATTTTCACTATTTCCTTTATTCCAGTTTCTAGGACCTGTACCACGAACCCCTATAACATTTGCCATTCCATTAACAGCTTTCCTTGTTGTTTTTGTAGGATTGTTTATAAATGACTTACCTGCATTATAAGTTCTATTTGCCACTCCATCTCGTCCCAGAAGACCTCCTGAACGAGCATTAACCTTTGATTTTTTGTTAGCCGATGTTCCTGAACTTACATTCGTGTGGCTATATTTTTCATCATTTGTGTTGTCCGCGCCTAGATTAGAAAATGATCCAATATTGGCATTCATACGTGAACGGTCTTCACCGCCACTATTCACATTGTCCCCAGTATCACTGTTTAGACCCGCTCTGTAATTATATTCCTCATTACCGCTTCTGTTTCCAGATTGGGCATCTTTCTTCTGTTGTTCCTGTTTTCCAAACAAACCATCTCTCATCGTCCTTGTTCTGTTAGCTAAGCCACCGATCCGCTGTCCACCATAATGCTTATTACCCATAATTGCCCCACGTAATCCGCCAGTTAAATGACCTGTATTTTCATTATGTCGACCCATGACCTTTCTTCCAGCTCCTAAAACAGCACCTCCAGTCATACCCCATGCACCACCTACTGCACCTTTTAGCTGCTGCATACTTTCCATTATTCCTTGTCCATAACCTCCTATCATTGACTGAACATATTTAGGCAAACCAATAATTGCAGAAAAAGTACCAAAATACAGTGCAATCGAAGCAATAACATTACTATTTCCGCTTCCTGCTTTAGAAATATCTCCAGCTAGATTCATTAAAAGCTGTAACATAAAAATCTGAGTCACATTTACAAAAAATATACCTAAAATGGTATTTTTCCATACAGTAAACGCCTGCGGATTTTGATAATTTGTAAGTGATAAACAACACAACGGTCCAATTACATATAAAAATCCAATCATAATGATTCTCATTGCTACTTCAATTGTAATAATAAAAAGAAGTATCATAAATATCGCCAGTCCTATCATTGTTCCAATATAACCAAAGTCCCAGATATAATCTCCTGCATGGTCGCAAATATATTCGTATGCCTGTTTAGCCTGCGTTTCATTTGACGGGACACTTCTTGAACCATAACCGCCATCAGACTTTGATGACTCTGGAAAAGATGATGATGAATCCCAACTGCCAAGAAGATCCCAGTCATCGCTACCGTCAGTCCCATTACCGTTTACATCCCAACGATAGTAGAATGACCATCGGTTATAAATTCCCTTTGAAAAAAAATTATCTGATGATCTTATACCACTGTTTTCACTAGGCTCACCTTCATATCCTGCCAAAGCGCCGTCACTGTTGGTTATATAGTCATAAAATCTTTCAGCACCTATATCCATTCCTACTCCATCTTCGTTAGTTACATAAGAAAAGGTTGTATTATTTCTATCCATACCGCCAAATGCACACAAAGTAGAAACAACCAGCTCTTTCGCTAAATCTTTTTGATTTGTATCATTAGATGCCGATGATGAATTATTTAAAGATGTACCGCTGTTATCATTCCAAGAATTTCCATTTGAACTGCTTCCAACGCTGTACTGTTGACCAATAAGGGCTTTAGATACATTTATAGAAAGATTATTAGCCAGAGGAACTACTATACTTAAGGAAACTGCAAGCATAACTCCCATAATCGCTCCACCAAGCTTCTTATTCACATCACTAGCATTATCATCTTCTCGAACCATCGCAAAAATAAACTCATAAATTATTTTTGCAGGCAAAATAATAAACATGAGAGTAATTGCAGCTTTATATCCATCCTGAATCCATGTATTGTCTAAAATCCCAAATGATAATACACCATTAACAAGTGCATTAATTAAATTTCTGACACAGTCTATTTCAGTTTCAATCAGTTTCCATAAGAAATCTCTAAAAAAATTAGCTACATCCTCGCTGATTCCGCTAAATAAGCCCATCATCATCATTTTACAAATATCTCCATAATTTTTATTAAAACAATCGTAATAAATATACTGATAGATGAGCATATAACTGTAAATCTGAATATATTATTTTTAGCGTATTCTATAATATGGTCTTTATACATACTTATTTTGTTATTTTTATTGGTTTCAAATGTGTTTATATGCTGTAAAATAATTTGAAAATTTTTCTTATTTTCATGGTTTACATTTTCAATCTCATATCCTATTTCTCTTAACACTTCTTTTAATTTTTCGATCTGTTCATCATTTATATCAAATTTGGAGTTTCCAATATTGTAAAATCTTTTACCAATTTCATTTAAAATATGATTATTTTCTATATTCATCTTTTTAACAGAGGAAATTTCTCCAAGCAGTTTGTTCAATAGCTCGATAATTTCATTATTTTCAGTACTACCACCAGAAATACCAAGCTCATCTAAAGATTGGGCGTTTTCAAAAAAGAATGGTATATCACTAGATTCGCTTGTTGGAATATCCCTAACATAATATCCATATTCATTGGTTACTTTTCTCTCTTTAAATTCTCTATACTGATCTCTTATTTTAAAAATTGGTAATAATATTTGACCACCAGTATAGTCATAAAATTCAATAAACTCTTCAATATTATTTTTAAAAATATTCCTAATTTCATTGATTGTCTTTTCATTAACCCCTGCAATAAAACCAGATCGATTTTCCTTATCTTCATCAATCCACTTATTGAGTCTTTCTTTATCAAAAAATTCATACCACTTTTCTAACATTTGTTCCAATTCTATACCTCCTTTCAAAAATATAAAAAAGAGGCAAATTGCCTCTTTCTAATTAAAATATGAAGATAATACTTTGATTACTGTAGGAATTGCAAAAATAAAAACCAGTCCTACAAATACCCCTCTTGTTTTCTTGTCCCACATTTGATCTTCCTGTGCATCAGCAAAAATTTGTCTTAATTTATAATATACACCCATAGCTGTAGCAAATAATACTGCCATTGTCTGAAAGAACAAAAGCGCATCTTCAGCAAAAGGGGTTACAAGTTGAATTAATGGATCAAATGACCCCATAGTAGTTATTTTGATAACTTCCATTGTAATAATTTCTTTCATAAAGTCTCCTTTCTAAAACTACATCAAAACCGTTATAATCCTTGTTCCATTTCTTCACTTTCCACTTCGTGAGTAGTTTGTTCTTCGTATTCATTAGGTATTTTAAACAACTCAAATAATTCTTTTCCAGTTACTGTTGCTTCGATAATTTTATCGCCAAATACTGGTTTCATTTGGTTTTCAATATCCTGACCAACAATTTTAGAACGCATTATGTTAAATTTAGAGTTTTTTGGGATATTAACAATTTTAATATCATCTCTTCCTTTTATGTCTTTGATACAGTTCTGACTGATAGTTGCTCTGCACCCCATCAAATCACCTGCGTGTTTTGGAAGTAAAATGCTTATCCTTTTATTTCCCTGTTCAGTTTGATACGGTTTACCTAACTGTTTTACCGAAACGGTAAAACTTAACCACTTTGTATCTTCAATAATATCTGCAAGTTCATTGGGCGAAATATTTTCAATTGCAGAAAAAAGATGTTTATGTCTACCATCTTCTAATCTTTCTTCGCTCTTGCCCAAATCTAAAGTAATTTTTAAATACTTATAGTTATCAGGAAAATCAATATAACATAATTCACCTTCTATTGCCTGACTTGTATACCAGACAGGTACGATAAATGAGGCACGTATTGAATCTGGTAATTTTCCTACTTCATTTCCATTTTCATCTAATGTATTTCCAAAGTCACATCCTTTTGGCAAAATAAATTTATAGTAATCTTTTTGATTGATTGTTATACGGTTTACTGAACCATCTTCCTTTCTTACTAATAAATTTTTATTTAGTTTAATTCGCATAATTATTCCTCCTTAAATTGATAATGCCATTGCAACAGTTAAGCCAGCTGCTATGGCAATAGCCAGTCTTGTTACAATAAATACAATTACATTTTCGATATCATTTTTAATCAGTTGACATAAAAAAACGATAAGGCATCCTACTGCAACAACTACACCACAAATAATTCCAATAATATTCATTTGCTTTTTCTCCTTTCAAAATATAAAAATATATAATAAAAAATCCATTGACATGGATTTTTATTATCTAACCGAATGTTACTTGATATCCCTTGCCATCTGGCATTAATGAATAAGAATTTACGACCCCACTATTCACTTTACCCTCGGCATAACTTAATGCTTCATTGTATGTAGCAATCGATACCCCAGAAAAATATTTATTATACTGTGAGGGATTGGTAACCTTATTGCCACCTGTCCCGCCACTCGAACTATTATTTGCATTATTTTTACTATTATTTGAATTTTGACTGTTAGCACTGTTGTTTGTCTCTTTAGCTTTTACATTTACATTAATTTCTTTTGCGAGATTTCCACATGTGACTCTTATAATTGCAGTTCCTGGAGCCACTGCTGTAATCTTTCCATTATCAACTACCACAATAGTGTTGTTGTCGCTCGTCCAATTTACAGTTTGATCTTTTCCTTTAACCTTCGCAGATACAAGCGATGTCTCCCCAATATTTAATGAAATATTAGTTTTGTCAATCTCCAGTGAAGCCTTTTCATAAATATTCAAAACAAAATCAACACTCGATTTATTTCCTGCTTCATCTTTAGCAACCAATTTAAGATTGTACTTACCCGATTTTTTAGAATTATAATCACCTTTTATTGAAATCCTGATATCTTTCTTCTCGGAAAGATTATCCTTTATTTTGTAATCTAAATTCTTTTTTGAAAATTTTTCTCCAACCGTTAAATCAATTTCATTATTTTGTAATAGAATCAAAGGTGCAGTTATATCTTTTACAGTTACTTCTACTTTGTATTTGTAATCACCTAAAGAATAAACAAGTACATGTTTACCTAATTCATCTGCATCAAACTCAGGACAAATAATACTGTAATTATCAACAGTGATTCTTAGCTCATCCTTTAATCTATTGCTGTCTTTAATTTTTATATCATCTATACCCGACACAAATTTTGTAGTATCAACATTCTTTTCCCCATAGTTTATTACTATATCGCTATTAAATTTTATTTTATCTTTGCTGAAGTTTGGATCACTGAATAACTCACTTTGACAGCCACTAATAAAAAACATTAATATAAGTAAAAATATTACAACATATCTTTTTTTCATATTCTCCACACACCTTTCTTTTTTTGTATATGCCATCTAAATTTTTAAATAGCATATACAAAAAAGAGGCAAATTGCCTCTTTTAGTTTAATTAACAACTTTTTCTCTTTCTATAATAAACAAGGGACATTCCTAAAACTGCAACACCAGTTAAAACAAGATAACTAAACGGATTGCTTGAATCGCCAGTTTTTACCTTTTTAGCAACAGGCATCAGTTCATCATACATTGTTATTTTTTGAACTTCTCCAGTATCGCTAACTGTAAATTCTTTATTTTGTGCAATTTTATAATTTACTGGTGCAATTACTTCTATCATTGTATATGTTTGGCCAACAGTTAATCCAGTAATTTTATGTGGTGTTTTTTCAGATACCCATTCATCTACAATATTTCCGTTTTTATCTTTAATTTGCAAAGTTGCACCTTCAAGCTCTTCCTGAGAAGTTATATCCTTCTTATAAAATTCAAATTGAGTAATTTCATCTGTCATCGCAACAGTTAAATTTTGTTCTTTATTTGTTTTAAAGGTAACTGACTCAGCTGTTGCATATCCATCAGGACTCTTAAGCTCTGTAATAACATATTCCTGATCTTCAACTGTACCTCTGATCATATGTGTTGTTTCATCACCGTTGATATCGATGTTATAATATTTAGTTTCACCATTTGCCTGCATTAAAAGTCTATAATCATCTCTATCTGCATTCTTAGAAATCCTGTAATATGTACTTGAATCATCTTCAATGTTAATAAACATATCACTTACTGTTTCACCGGCCATCAGCTTAGCTTTCATATCTTCAGTGACATCGAAAACATGTTCACCGCTTGTCCATTTATCAACGATCTGTTTAGTTTTAGTACTTGTTACCTGGAATTCTCCTCCTTTTAAAAGTTTGTTGCCATCGTTTCCGTTTTTCGCAAACTCAACACTGAAATTCTTCATTTCAATATCTTGGATATCTCCATCTTTGACAGTGAACTCGATAGGTTTTGCTAAAACATAACCTTCTGGAGCATTTACCTCACGCCAAATATAATCACCAGTTGGCAATCCGTCGATTTCTAGATCATTATCATCTGTAATCCAGTTATAAACTTGTTCACCAGTTTTGGCATCTACGATTTCCATTGGAACACCATAAAGATTATTTCCATCAGCATCTGTCTTACTGAAAACTGTTTTTGTTAATTCATTATTTATATTTAATGAAGAAGTGTAAGTTAACGTAACAGAATCCTGCTGTGCAAACTGTACCGTTTTGACTTCTTTATCTAAAACAAAACCATCTGGGCAGGCAGTTTCTTCCACGTTATATGTTCCCATTGGCAATCCAGATAAAGATAACTTACCATTTGTATCACATGAATAAATACCGTTTTCTAATTCTTTACCATTTACTAATTTTACGACATCATCATTGCTTCCTTTACCTGAGCCAACAGTAATCGCATCTCCTTTAGAATATAATTTTTCTAAAGAAACACTATCATAAATATCTTGGTTTGCAGTAATCTTGAATTGTACTTTTGTTAAATCATAATCAGCTTTATTTACTGCATTTTCTTTAGAAGCTTCTAAAGACTTATTTATCTCTAACGTACCTGTAGGTCTTAATTTATTGACAACGATCTGTTCTGTTGTCTGATCTTTATTAACTGTTACCTGAAACGTCTTTTGAAGAACCGCATGACCATCAGGTACTTTTGTTTCAGTGAGCAGATATTCTCCAACAGGCAGACCGCTCATTGATAATTTGCCATCTTTGACTACAAGTTTTTTTTCAAAATCAAGTGTAGTATGTTTTAATGAGAATTCTGAACCGTCAATTAATTTTCCTGTATCATTGGTTTTTCTTAATTCAAAATCACCTACATCCATCCACTTTACTTTTAAACTCAATGTACGAGGATCAGTAGTAACCGATATTGTTCCTTCAGTTTGATAGTTTCCACCTGCAGAAATTGCTAAAGGCGCAAACATTGTAAGATTATTACCTGCCAATTCCCCGCTACTATAATCATCCATTTTTTGTAACGGTGCTGACAAATAAAAAGTATCACCACCGTTAATCGAAACTGTTCCAGTATTTACTGTTCCCTTTGTTACATTATGAAGCTCTACCCCGTTTTGTAGTGGAATACTAATAGTTACCTCTGATGATGTATTTAATGTTATATTTTCTGTTCTCTGTACTCCTTCTTCAAAATAAGCTTGAACATTATTATTTGTTAGATTAAATGTTTTTGTTGGTACAGGCATAGACTGAATCTGATCGTATCTCGCTTTTAAACCAACACCATGTGCTTCTAAGTCATCCCAATCATTGCCACCATATAAATCACCTGAATATGCATAACTAGCCATAATGTGCGTATAAAGATATTTAGTAGTATCATTTGTAACTTGGTCGTCTCTGAATACATCGCCAGGTCCGCCAAATCCATAATATAACACTTTCAATAAAGCATCATTGTTTTTTATAACATAAGGTGCATACTGCCCTTGTGGGGGAGTTTCTTTTGATGCTTCTAAACAATACGCTAAACTGCCGTTTATATAGCACATTTTTGTAGACCAGTTTCCAAGCCAGCTTGGATAACGAATTTCCTGTCCCCAGGTCAATGTAGCGTTTAAGGCATTTGCCTGAGTTAATGTCGATGCACTGATACTTAAAAACATCGCCAGTACTAACATAAGCTGTTTCCAGCATTTTTTTATTTTGTTTAATCCTTTCATTTTTCTACCTCGCTTTAAGTTAAAATAAAAAAGATATCATTTTGATATCTAAATAAATATTAATTTGTATCTATATCGCCTCCCTTCGTATTATTGCAATAATAACAGCACTAACTCCTGCTAATACGGTAAATAGTTTCAAATCAAATGCATCACCTGTTTTTACTGCAATTACAGGTGAATGTTTAGGGACAATACTGATATCATAATTCATGCTGTTTTTGCTTTCATTGTTAAATACAGGTACGGATATCAATGTTGATACGATATTCTCATATTTATTGATATCTGTTGCCTGAAGCAGATAAACACCCTTTTCTAATTGATCAAATTTGACCGTTCCATAGTCATTGGTAGTTTTTCTAGTTCCAACTATATTTTTTGAAACAGTAATTTTTGAAATAGTGTATGCTGCATTTTTCATATCTTCTGCCGTTTCTAAAGTGTTTAAATCAATCTCAATATCCTGCAGATCATCTATAAAAAGGTACTGTCCATTAACTACATCACAAACTTTAATTAATTCTAGTTCTACGTTTTTAACACTGGTTCCCTTTTTTCCTTCTTCAAGGTTTACTGTTACAGATCCTTTGACTTCTTCTAAAGCTGAAATATTCGTTATGCTGATAAAAAATAAAAAAACTGTGAATACTGCTGTAATTATTCTTTTACACATTTTTCACCCCTCGTTTTCTAAAAAATAGTATGCCTGCCACTGAAAATAGAACAGGAATAACATAGAAAATAATTTCCCTTAATGACGGAATACTGCTTTTAATTGATTTCTTTTCCTTTTTCTTATATGGAACTCTTTTACCTGTTATTACAAGTCTGTGGGTATTTAGCCCATAAGGAGTACAGGTAATCAGTGATGCTAAATCCTGATTATCTATAATTGAATAACTGACCTTATCAGGCAGTACTACTTCTATTTTATTTATTTCGTAAGCCAATGTTTCATCAAGTACTTTAATAAAAAAAAGATCACCCTTTTTAAGTTCGTCTAATCGAGTAAAAAGTTTACTTGATGGTAGTCCTCTGTGACCTGTTAAAACCGTGTGTGTATTGCTACCACCCACGGGTAAAGAACTGTCCTCTAAATGACCTGCTCCAACGTTTAATACATCACTGTCTGTACCATGATAGACAGGCATATTTACCTTTATCTTTGGTATTTCTACAGTTCCTATTACACCATTTCCAAAATTTAAAACATTTTCATATTCTAACCCTAAATCCTCTGATAACCCCTTTTGTTTTGAATACAGGTTATCATTCCATTCATGAGCTTCATTCAGTATTGTTTGTTTATTTGCACTGCTCAACTCATTGACAGAACTGTTATATGTGTCGATCTGACCTGCCTGTTCTCTTGACTCTATATAATTAGAAATAACAGGGTAGCTCACAAAAGCCAGTCCTGTTATAAAAATTAAAATATCTTTTTTAAGAAATTTGAGAATTCTCATTTTTTTCATTTTTTCTTCTTCTGATAAGAACAGTTACCATCACCGCAGTACCCGTTGCTGCTAATAATAAAGTGGCCATACTACCTGTTGCAGGAAGTTTAGATCCAACTTTGTTTACAACCTTGATATTAAGTGTACCTGTATCTACATCAGTTGATAGTGTTTTGTCATATTGACTATATGCGCCTGTGTAAAATTCTTTAAAACTTGCTGTTGCTTCTAATTTCTGTAATGTCTTTGCAGTTGCACCATCGCCCTTAACATAATTTAATCTGTTGTCAGCTCCATAAGTTGCTTTTGCATCGATTTTTATAGGGTCTTTTAATAAACGGTAACCATCTGGCGCCTTAGTTTCTTTCAAATAATATGTCTGACTGTCTAAACCTATGATATTGAAAACACCATTTGAATCAGACACCATTTCAACTGCACCTAATGGAGCAGTATCACCTTTTACACTGTCTCTATTGATTACAGTATAACCGTCACCACCGCTTGATTTTTTAACATATACTTCTTTAGTACAGTCCTCATCACTGTATAATCTAAATTTAGCACCTTCCAGTTTTCTTTCTGGAGTCTGGTCATTTACTTTGATACCGTCCATTCTAAATGTAAATGCCACTACTGTATCCCAAGGTGTTAACCCTGTTTTGCCCGTTCCGTTACTGTCGGGGTCGTTAGAATATTCCAGTCTTACATCATTTTCGAAACCTGCTCTTCCAGTATCAGCCTGTGCTGATTCATTTAGAGTAGCATTATATTCTACAACAATTTTTTGACCGTACAGTTTCTCTGTTTCTGGATTTGCTCCCGCTTCATCTGCATAAAAATATTTATTAATTGTCGCTTTTAAATCTGTAATCTGGATTTGGAATGTTTCTCCAGTTAGACCAGTTGTTACAACTTTATAATCTGTATCTTTTACAAGCGTCTTGTTCCCGACTTTGACAACTACGCTATCCTTATTGAATGTTAACTGGCTGTCCATGCGGTCATGCATTGCAAAATAGTAATTTGCATACCCGTTCATATTTGGTGCATATGTCAAATAGCGGTAAGGCACGGTCTGTCCAATCTCATAATCTCCTACATCATTCCATCCGTCTTTATCTGTTCCGACTGTCTTTTGATTATCATCTTCTAAAATCTGTTTTTGAATTACAGGAAAATCTGATTTTATATCGATTGCGACATCTGGATTAGCAGTATTTACCATGATCATAGATGCCGCACTGTGCGTTCCATTAACACTCGTAATTTCATCGATTATATACCACCCGTATGCAACATCTAATGTATAACTGTCTGTTGCTGTAGATGGGACTGTTAAAACCTGAGTAGGGTCGGCTTTATCCTCAACTAACATATTTCTCAGACTCTCAACAAAATATCTAAAATTAGAATATGAAGCCTCGTTTTTCTGTGTCTGTGAAACATCATTGATCACCTGATTGTTATTTAATGTCTGAATATAATCTATGATTGCATATTCTGTATCTTTTCCAGTAACCTTCTTTAACGATTTTTCATATGCAGGATTCATTGTATAGTTAATACTTTCCATTCCTGCACTGTTTTGAGCATCAAAGATGCGGTAAATATTAAATTTCTTCCCTGCCAGACTTTGAGTAACTCCATTATCTCCTACATTGGCATTAATAGTTATATGTCCTGTTCCTTCAGCATTTACTTTCGTAAAAATCATGTTTCCATTATTTCCACTATTGACTAAGTTTGCTACTGTTCCTGCTGTCGTTAAAGACAGTACACAAGCTAAAGCTGTTATTCCTAACTTTTTAAATTTGTTCTTCATCATTGTTTTTTCCCCTTTTGATTGTAATTAATAAACATAAAACACCTGCTGCTGTTAAAACAATCGTCATAGGACTTCCAGTTGCAGGAAGAATAGATCCTCGACTGTTTATAACTGTCAAATTGCCAGTATATAAGCCATTTTCTAACGTTAAGCTGTTATTTTTGTCATCTCCCTTAATCTCTTTGTCATTAACAAAAAAAGTGAACTTCCCGTTCACATTTTTCAATGATATTTTAATTGGATCTTCCAGCAGACGATAACCTGCGGGTGCTTTTGTTTCTTTTAAATAAAAATCACCAACAGAAATCCGATCAAAATTCAATTGACCGTTCTTGTCGGTTTTTCCTTTTTCTATTTCCTTTGTACATTCCTTATCAGAATATAAGCTAAATTCAGCATTCTCTAATACTTTACTGTTATCATTCTTCTTTGTAATTCGAAGATTGCATATATCTATTTCATTTTTAACAGTAATGGTCATTGTACCGTGAAACGGCACATTAAAAGTACCATCTTCTACAGTACCATTCAGATTTGAAACACTGAATGCTCCCTTCTCATCAACATAAAAATAATATTTGGTATCATTTAATTTATAAGAGTCAGGTGCTTTTGTCTCCTGAAGATAATAGGTTTTCTGTCTTGATAAATAAAAAACAGCAATATTGCCATTCTTATCTGTTTTATATGTTCCTACTTTCTTTTTATCTGTAACGTTGTATAAATCAAATTCAGCATTTTCAAGTTTTTTACCCGAATCCTTATCAACTTTATAAACATTTATAAAAGTAGGATAGTTGTTTATTTCCCATGTTACATCTAATCCCATATGCAGTTTAGAATCAGTTTTATCAGCAGTTATAGTAAAATCATATGTACTGTCATCATCACGGAAACCATCTGGTACTATAGACTCCTTTAGGGTGTATTCCCCTAAATTAAGATTATCCAGTTCACCATAACCGTTTTCATCTGTTGTAAGATTTCCTACCACTTCGCCCTGCTTATATATAACAGTTCCCTGTGGTGTTCTTATATCGTTTCTGGCAATCACATCAAATGTTGCGTTTGCTAATTTTTCACCTGCATGATAATCTAATTTATCAACAGATATTTTACCCATTATCCTATTGTTTACAACATTGATCGTTGTATCACTCGGCCAAAAATTAACCGCATGAGAATAGAGATTTTCCTGAACAGCAGTATTATAATAAATATGAATAACATACTGGCCACTTTCAGGCATATGTTTATTTGCACGCCATACTCCGTCACTTTCTTTTGTTAGATTAACCCATTCAATATCATCCTGACCGCCAGAAACCGACCATGTCGGAAATTTAATCAGCGTTACATTATCTGGCACACCTGTTACTTCATATTTTATATAATGGTTGTCTGCAAGTGTAGATGATAATTTTACATTTACTTCTTTACCTTCTATCACCGCTGTAAAAACACTTCTGTCGATATAACCATCTAATGTAAATTCCTGCTCGTATCTCGAAGAAGCTGTATATCCATTTGGCACTGTTTCCTCTACCTTAAATTTACCTTCATTCAGATCTGTTTTTTCTAAAAAATCACTCTCATATAATTTATTGGTAGAATTATATGAAAACTCTCTTAATTTTTCATATTGACTAGTTGTCTTATTCCACTGTAATAAATCAAATTTAGCGTTAGAAATGTTTTCACCAAAATTGTCAGTTTTATTAATACTTATTTGACTGCCATTTAGCCAACTGACATTAAAACTTAATGTTCTTGGGTCACTAGTTACAGAAAGTGTCGCCTCTGCTTGGTACCCACCTCCTGGCATTATAGCCAAAGGAGCATACATTGTAGAATTATTACCAGCTAATTCACCGCTACTATAATCTTCCATTTTTTGTAACGGTGCTGACAAATAAAAAGTATCACCACCATTAATTGAAACTGTTCCACTGCTAACTGTCCCTTTTGTTAGATTATGAAGCTCTACCCCTTCCTGTAAAGGAATGTCTATTGTCACATTGCTTTCAGCATTAAATGTATTGTTTTCAGTTCTCTGAGTACTTGTGCCTGAATCATAATATGCACTTAAATTAGTTTTAGTTAAATTAAATGTTTTTGTCGGTACTGGCATGGACTGAATCTGTTCATATCTCCATTTCAATCCAATTCCATTAGCCAATAAATCATCCCATGACTTACCACCATAAATATCTCCTGAGTAAGCATAACTAGCCATAATATGCGTATACAGATATTTATTAGTGTCATTGGTAACTTGGTCATCTTTAAAAACATCTCCTGGTCCGCCATAACCGTAGTAAAGAACTTTCAATAGTGCATCATTATTTCTAATAACATAAGGTGCATATTGTCCTTGTGGTGGCGTATTTTTTGAAGATTCGAGACAATACGCAAGTGATCCATTAATATAACACATTTTAGTACTCCAATTGCCTAGCCAACTAGGATAATAAATTTCCTGTCCCCATGTAAATGAAATACTGCTTTGTGCCATCACTGGAAATACTGATGACAAAATACATATGATAGAAAGAAACGTAATAATAAAGCATTTAATTTTTCTTGTCATTTTATTTTCCTTCCTTCTTCATTATTTTTCTATATAACTAACAAGGATTTCTACAATAAAATTTCATTTTATTCCCTCCAAAAATAAAAAGCAATTCAACGAATTGCTTTTTATATATATTTATCCCAATATTTTACATCTGTGGCATCACTTGGAACTCTCCACGATTCTAATGGATCGCCCTCATAACAGATATATCCATCCTCAAAAGTTGAATCTCCCCACTTATAAGTCACTGTACGCCAAACTTTTCTTTTTACTGGCTGAGTATTTTCTCCCGTTGATCCAGAATTTCCCCCAGTAGAACCTGAGCTTGATCCACTCCCAGAACTTCCACCTGAATTACCACTATTTCCTCCAGAACTGTTACCACCAGATGTTCCTCCATTTGAAGGCTTGTTAGAACCACTACCAGATGATCCTGAGCTTCCTCCAGTAGAACCCGAAGGTTTGCTTCCAGAACTATTAGAGCTGCTATTTGAATTGTTTCCACTAGATACTACTTTATCTCCAGATGAATCCACTTTTTTCTTAACAGTATTTTTTACTGTTTTTGTTCCGTCAGCATTAGTTACTGTCTCTTGGACTACAACTTCGTCTTCGGCAATTGCGGGTGGCGCAATTACTGTAACCTTTACATCTTTTTCAGCTTTATTTCCATTTGCATCTTCAATACTAGCTTTTACAGTATATTCAGCAGGTACATTAATATCTACTGTACTGTAATCAACTGTCAATTCATTTATTGTTGCTAAATCAGTCGCTATAATCAATGATTTAAAATCAAATGTTGCTAAATCAGTATCCTGTAATATTTCTATATTTTCAGGTGATGTAATCTCTGGAGCAGTTGTATCTTTCACAACTACCTTAACTGTTTTAGTTTCATCTTTATATGTTAAATTTACTTTATAATCTCCTACTTTAGCAAATCCACGATCTTTTTCTTCTGTAGTACCATCCTCTTTGGTCACACTTTCAGTATCATTTTTAATATCTGATTTTATTTTAAGGTTTTTTTTCAAATATTCCTTATCTTCTTTATTTAATCCTCTAGTATCAACTAAAGTGTCAAAATCTGCTTTGAATTCTTTTCCGTATTCAAGATTAATCGTATTTTTCTTCAGTTGTAATTTTGGTGAAGTGTCTCTTGTAGCATATACAATTCCTCCGCCACAGCCCAAGACAATTAAACCTGTAACACAGCCTGCAATGATCCTGTTCTTTTTGGTATTTAAATACTTATCAATAATATCTTTTCTAATGTCCATACTTTATCCCTCCATCTAAATTTTATAATTTATTACTCTATAATTCAAACTTTAGTATAAACTATTTGAATTTTGATATATTCCTATTAAAGTATCACCCTGTAGTGACTGTAATATACGAATCATATTTGACTGACTCACGCTAATACATCCTGCTGTTGAACCGCCAGTTGAGCAGTGTAAAAAGATAGCACTACCCGCACCTGGTGTGCAAGCTGTATTATAGTTAACAGCAATAGCATATCTATAGGCTGTTGGATAACCAATTAAATGCTCAGCACTGCTCCATTGAATTCCAGTCTGACTAGCATCAACTAATTTATTGTAATATGGACTGTTTACATCATCTACCCAGTAATGATTGTTGTTGACCTGTAACCATCCTCTAGAAGTACCTGGATTTCCTGCTACACCAAACGCTTGACCAAAACTATAGATTCCCGTAGGTGTTTTCCCATCACCTTCCCGCTTATTGCTAGTTATACCATTTTTCCCTACTCGCGCTGAACAGCTTAATGTTTCTGTCCAGATACCGTTACGCTTAGTATGCAGTGTTAACGTTGCATAGCTTCCACCGTTTCCAACAACTGTTATTGCCTGTGTAGTTTGTCTCGAAATTGACATATTAGCAACAAAACTCTGATTCACCCCAGAATTGGAAGATGAATTAGAACTATTGCTGCTTGATGAACCTGTAGATCCTTTTTTATTTGTACTGCTTCCTTTACTGGAATTAGAACTAATTTTAGTATTTGCTGTATTTTCTTGAGCTGTCGCTTTATCTCTTAATGTATTGCGAATAGATTTTGTTCCATCTTCATTAGTTACTGTTTCTGTTACAAGTTCTTGATTTACATTTGGAGCTTCTGTTATATTAACTGTTAGTTCTTTAGTAGTTTCATTACTAGAAGTATCCTTAGCAGTAACTTTTAATACATATGTTCCTACTGTGTTACTGTTAACTGCACTGCTGTCGTATCCTACCTCTACAGGCGATAGATCTGTTGCACTAAATAGATTAAGACCTGTAAAATCATATGTTGCTAAATCTGTTCCTTTTACAATATCTATATCACGAAATTCTGTATTTAGCTCTGGAACTGTAGTATCAGCGACTTTAACTTTTTTAACAAGTTTATTATCATTAAAGGTCATTGTTATCTTATACTCTCCAATTGCTGGATAATCTTTATCGTCCTCATATTTAAAATTAGATTTTATACTTAAACCATTTTTTAATATTTTTTTATCTTCATCATCCATACCTTCTGTATTCAATAATTTCATGCCGTTAACAGAATATTTATCTCCATATTCTAATTTAACAGCTTTACTATCACTTAGAACGAAATCGGGTAAATTATCTTTTGTTAAAGCATATATACCCAGTGTACTAGCTAAGATTACTGCGAATACACTAATTCCTGCGATAATCTTTTTATTTCTTGTATCTAAATAATTTAATAACATTTTTTTCATTGTGCTTTTTCTCCCTGTTTTACCTTTTCAACATCCTCACTATAGGACTTCTCTATTCCACATAAATAGTCAATCGATACTTTATATAGCAAAGCAAGCTGCATTAGCTTATCGATTGGTGGCACTCGGATTCCTAATTCATATAATGATAATGTAGATCGATTTATGCCTGTTAACTCTTCTACTTCGAACTGTGTTAACTTTCTTTTTATTCTCAACTGCTTTAAGCGTTCTCCTATTTCCATAATGAATGTTCCTCCCGTGCAAATCATATAAAATCTGTTGCTACTTTAGGAAGCATTGCTACAAAGAGAAACAAAAATAGTAGTATTAAAACTAATTCAATTCAATTGTTCTCATCTGCTCCTGATATTTCCTTTACAATTTAATGATATCAATAAAGAAAAAAGGTTAGGGCACAATTTTTTTTACGTATATAACTGCAATAAAAAAGCAGTCATTGGTCGAAATACCAATAAATGCTCTCAATTTTTGGATACAATTTTAACTATACTAATTTTAACATATCCTTTGTTTCAAAAAGGCACAATTTTTTTTCAAAAAAGTGAATATTTTTTGAATAATATTCACACTATTTAAAATAAACTGATTTCATCAGTGTTTTTTCTTTTGTTAAATCAATATATTAGTAATGATACTCATTTTCTACTAAAAATATCTACTAAAAATATTTCTTGACTATAAAAAAGAGGCAATTTGCCTCTTTTTTTAAGTTATTAATAACAACTTTCCATTAAAACATTATCAATCCAAGTCTTATCGATTGTTTCATACTGCTGTATTTTTCACTTCATTCGAATTATCACACCCAGCAATTGATCCCCCCAACAATTAAAATTGTTAAAACTCTTTTCATTTTTATTCTTCCCCGATTCCATTATAATACAATAAAAATTAACCAAAAAGAAAGAGTGGTGAGAACTCCACTCTTTCTTGTATAAAGGAAAAAAATACAGGTAATCATGCAAGCATCGCTTTTCGACAGACAGTTTTCTAATCCAAAAGTATACTATTATTTAATTGTCTGCATTTATTACCTGCAAACACATCTTAGCATATTTGCATATTAGAGAGGGCACAATTTTTTTTGCATTTTATCTTACAACCATTACTTACAAATATTTAGACACATATAATAAACAGTGATGTAAAAGTATCTTACTCTCTTTGCTTTCTCTATCTGTACACAGTTTCCTTCAAGCACTGGAAGATCATTTATCATTCTTTGAATTTCTTCACACAATTTTCTATAGCACACCACTCTATCTTCTTTTTCCATCAAATTTTCCTCTTTATCATTCATTGTGCTGTTTAATATTATATTCTTATTCAACCACCTGCTCTTTAAAATCATTATTTATATACTCATAGTTTTCCATTTCCAACAGTTTCTCAATTTTTTTATTAATGGACTCATCTGCTCTTTCTTTAACAAAATCAAAAAATGTATAATAACTGTCTTTTAGGTACGATTCACAAAAATTCTTTGCAACTATCATTCGATGAAGTTCTGAAATAGAAATTTCAAATTCATTCAAAATTTCTGTTAAATTCTCTACCTTTCTAAGCTGATGATCGCTTACACTCTTAATCTCTTGATAATTTTTTTTGAATTTAAGTAAAAACTCTTCCGCTTTTCTATCTTCATAATTATCTTTATAGTATTTTTCTATCTTTTTTGTCCCGACTTCAACTGTTAAAAGTAAACTTTGTTTGCCGAAAATTAATTCATATTCAAAATCCTCCAACAAAATGTCTATTTCATTTTTCATTTATTTCACCACCGATCTATTAACTGCTTATAGTAAATATATTATAATAAAAAATACAATGCCATAATATGACACTGTATCTTTTAATAATAACTTTCGACATTTCGTATTATACGTTTTTGTTTTTCTATTGCATGTTTACAGTCTATTATTTTTTCTTCTTTATCTTGTAAATTGGAAAATTCCAAGAATTTCAGTTTTTCTTCCAGTACCTTTAATTTTGTTTTTGCTTCTTGCAGTTTTCTGTCCTTTAAATTCATATTTAACACCTCAAAATATATTATAATTTTTTTCTCACAAAAGTTCGAGTTCATTATCATTTTCTATTTCCTTCTCTAACTTATTTATAGCATTTTTCTCTATATATTCTTTAACAATTTCTTTTGAAAGCTTGTCACCCCTGCTTACTGGAACTAAAAAGTATTTGATCATTTTATCGACTTGTACTTTAACAAATTGACTGCCATCTTCATCACTTTCTATTCCACCTAACAAATCAATAAGATCCATGTATTTATCATAAGATAGAATATTATCTGATATAAAAGTATCTTTTTTACATTCATTCAACATAAAATTGTCATCATAGTTATTATTAAAAATAAGAACTAATCTCTGCGCCTGCTGTTTATAATTATCAGGTAAAAAGATAGAGATTTCATCATCATTAAGATAATCATTAATCTCCTGGACTATTTCTTTTCTTTTTTTATATTTAGAAATATTTTCTCTGATATCTTTCATTTCATGATGAGTAATTCCTAATACACTTTTTAACACAACTGCTAATTTGAAATACTCACTATTTACGACATTTTCCATTTTTACCTCCTTCTGCAAAGTAAAAAAGAGGCAAAATGCCTCTTTTTTAAATTATCATTTCCGTCACATCTTCTTCTAACCAAATTTTTTTGTCATTATTCTCACACAGCTCTAAAGATTCATAACTGTTTTGTAAATTATCTGTATTATTTATTTCAGTGTATTTTTCTTGACGATCCCCTACAATAGAATAATATTCATTCTCACCTATCACAATATGATCAAGGACTTCTATTTCTAAAATGCGCCCTCCCTTGATTAATAAATTTGTCACGTCAATATCCTCCTGACTTGGAGTACAGTCACCAGAAGGATGGTTGTGTATAATCATTACCCTATTTGCTCCTGATAGTAAAGCTGATTTAAAGACACTTTTTGGATCAACTATTCCCATATTTGCACTTCCTATCGAGCATACATGAGCATTAATAATTTTATTTTTACTATTCATATTTAAGGTCATTAAAATTTCTCGATCTAAAAACTTTAATTCATTTGCTAAAACTTCGACAGCATCCAGCGGTGTTCTTATACTCTTTTCACATAAAAACTCTCTTTCCTTAACTAATCTGATTCCAACAACATCAATACTGTTCATTTGCTCTCTTCACCTTTTTTATTCCATTTTCATCTATAACAATCTCCTCATCGTCCTTTATATTATCTATCAGTTCCTTTAAAATACTGTAACTAATTTTTTTCATCCTGTTCTCCTTGTTATAATTCTCTCTCATTTTCATCTTCTTCAGCATAGTTTTCACGAGAGATTGATGTATTTTTCATCAAGTTCCTCGATTATATATTCATGCTTCACATTTATTAGCTCCTTCTTTATAAAATAGCACTGTATGTAAAAAAGAGGCAGTTTGCCTCTTTTTTACATAACTTAATCATAATTCCATATCTTCATCCTGTTCATTATAAACAGTGATATTAAAATCTAAATTCAAAAGCTGTTTACATAGATCAGTGTATATGTCCTGCTCATTTAAACAGGTTTCCAACAGGTACGTCCTGTCTCTGTCATATTCTTTTAATCCACGTAAATAATACGGCTTATCCCTATCAAGAATAATAAAAGGAACAATATTATTTTTTAAACATTCCTTGAACATGATCGCACGCCCAACACGACCATTGCCATCACCAAACGGATGAATTCTCTCAAAGCGTAAATGGAAGTCAACAATATCTTCCAAAGTTACCTTGCCTAGCCTGTTATACTCTTCAATGAGTACGTCTATATCTCTTTCAACTTCGTCTGGTTTTGAGGTTTTAATAACATTTACCAGTCCAATTACATTGGGATGGATTTTAAATCCCCCTACATTATATCTGGGATTTGATTCATCAGAAGTTCCCTTTTTTAGAATTTTATTCATTTCAATAATCATATCTTTATTTAACCTGTCATCAATATGATCCAAGATGAAATCAAAGAGTTTAAAATGATTTACTGTTTCTGTAATATCATCTACTCTGACTACCTTATCGTCTTTATCAGGAAAAAAAGAATTAGTTTCAAATATCATTTCAGTCTGTTCTTCTGTTAATCGACTTCCTTCTATTTTATTTGAATTATATGCAAACAATACCTGTGAAACATGATAAATGTTACCAGGAAATTTTGATTGTTTTTGTTCTATAAGTTCCTTTTTTAATTTTTCTATATCTGTCATTTCCAATCTCCTATACTTATGTTATAAGTATATCACTTTAAACATAAAATGTAACACAAATTGATTATTCCTATAAAAAAGACAAAATATATCTTTTCCTACATCTCCATGTTATCATTGCTTTCTCTATCTTCTAATTCTGACTGTTCCCTTAAAATTCTATTTTCTTCATAATAAACAGTTACACGTAAAAGGTCGTTTAAATCCTTAATTTTAAGATTTGGTTTTCCATCATAGCCGTATGTTTTTATTTCTAGTGAAACTGTATTACCATTATCGTTGAACACCTCTTCATTGTCATACCATTTCTTTATTTTATTACTCGCTATCACACCAGCATCATCTAAATCTGGCATAATTTCTATTTCTTCTAAATTTTTTAGAGCAGGATTATTCTTTAAATTATATTTAAGTGTGTTAAGCATCGTACCTACTCCGCTGCACATTAATACATGAGCAGTTAGATTGTTTCTATTTAGAGAAATATAGCTAAGTCCATCAATTACGCTTTCTGTAACTACAATTTTTTTTATTCCTTCAAAATTCTGATAAAATAGCCCGTTATTTTTAAATGACCCTTTACAGTCTATATGAAATTTTGAATTGCCCGTACCTCTGCGGATTGCAAAAACTGGTTTTTTTTCTTTTATATTATTTACATCATATCCAACAAATACCACATTGTGATATATATCTTCATATACAATGCCATCCTCTATTAGTTTGCTAACAAGTGAATCGCTTAGTTTTCTTTCATTGGTCAGATAATGAATTGCTCTCTCATTATTATCGTTTTTTTGTGTTAATACAAGTCCTTGGCTGATATGACTTTCGTCCATAGAAAAATCATACAAATACTGCTCAATTTCATTTGGATTTCTTGAATAAAAGTACTCTAAAAGTATATTAATTGCATCATATGTTGAAGTATTAGTGTATTCACTGTAAAACTCAATTACATTTAAAGGTACTGACCCGCAACGAGCATTCCAGTATACTTTGTTTTTTAAAATATCAAATACCATCGAACTATGTTCAACTGGTTTAAGATATCGTTGACTTCTACTGCTTTTATGAACAGTAAGATTAAAAACATTTGTTGCAACTTCTATACATGTAAGCTCCTTGAGCATTTCACTTACGATAGTTTTACGGTATTCTTTTTCAGAATTGCTTAATATTTTTACATTAGTCATTTTTATTCACTCCTATAAATATAAAAAGAGGCAAATTGCCTCTTTTTATATAATTCCATTTTGTTACATACTTTCTTTAATAACTTTAACTATATTTTCTATAATTCTCTTTCATCTACAAATTCATCTTCTGTATATCTAAAATGCGTTTCGAATTCATCACTTAAATATGATTTTCGAATTTCATGATTCAATGTTTGAAGGTGATTAGGATAATGTTCATATATATCCAGCAACATTTCCCTATTTTCTATGATAAGTGCCTTTTCATCTGAATTTATTCTTAGGTTATCAATAAAATCATACAAAGCGCTCCATCTATATCCATGATGGAATTTTTCAGACTCTTCTGGATGTTCAATAATAATCCGCTCTATGCCAGTTTTATTATTCTTTTCAAAAAAGCTTTCGAAACAATACTGCTCATCTAGAGTAACAAATAAGCTTAATAAACATTTAAAATTATCATCATTTAACAGTTTCTTAAATTCAGTACCAATATTTTTTTCCTGCTTCAAAGACAATTTAATATTATTCTTTTTGAGATACTCTTTAAAATAATTATTTATTGCACTATCAAAATCTTCTTGAGATGCAAGCTTTGTATATTTATCTTTTCCCAATTTCACGTTTATAAATTCCATATTTGCTTTGTTTCTGTAATAATCGTTGATCCAGTCGTGACATCCTAATTGTTCCATGATTTTTACTGGTAAAACAATTTGAGAATTAATATATATTTTTATAGGGCTAAAAATTCTTGACATTAATAAATTATTAGGATTTTCAATTGCTGGCGTAACCGCAGTCGCTCCATCTGTTAAAGCCCTATAAATATGGCAGTATATATTTTTCTCTAATAATTCTTTATATGAATCATAATAACTGGTAAATTCGCATTCACCATACTCATCATAATTGGGTGATACAATAGTATGAAGCTCAATTTTAAATTTCTGATTGTCCATTGTTTCTTCAATCCAGCACTCTAAGAAAATATCATGCTTTTTAAACATACTGCTGTTATTTCTTCTGTAGAAATCGTTTGCGATTTTTTTTGCCTCCTTTTCGGTTAATATGTTTGTCATTTTTTTGAATTTGAACATTTCTTTTATTTCCTTCTTTCTTTGTTAAAATATAAAAAAGAGGCAATTTGCCTCTTTGAAGATTTGCTATAACGCAATTCTCCTTTATTGCATAATTTTAACTATACTAATCTTAGCATATCCTTTGTTTCAAAAAGGCACAATTTTTTTTCGAAAAAGTGAACATTTTTTGAATAATATTCACTTTATTTTATTTACCTTTTTCTGTTCTTTTGTAAGTTTTGCCATAACAAAACTGACTCTTTTTAAATTTCTAGTTCAATTTCCTCAGCTTCATTCTCCTCTAATACAACTCCATTGTTATTATCAGTTAAAAGATTAGTGATCTCTTTTTGTCTTTGTCTCAAACTAAGCAGTTCTTCCTGTGATTCAAATTTTTTATTTATAATATCATCAAGTTTTGCATAATTTTCTTTCATGTTATTAATTTGTATAAAATACTTTTCATAATCTTTTTTTATTTCAAAAATTTTTCTAATCATTCTCCCAACATTAACTCTGCCTACTGCGTTTAACAATCCAGCATTGTACAGATAGTTATTCGCTCCTTTAAAACAGATATTCCAACCATTTCCAACATTATAATCAAGAATAAATTCAAAACCCATCATTTTTCCAATAGGAATTGAATTTTTTTCTTTATTCATGTCAGATAATCTGATGATAAAATCACCATACTCCTTTAAATCGGTAAAGACTTTGTCTTTATATTCAACTTTAAAATCAATATCCATTTTCTCATTAATCATTTCATATTCAAAATTGATATGCTTTTTAAATACAGAATAGTCTTTACTTATACGATCGAATTTCATTTCTAAATTTTTTATTTTTTCAGGCATATTGCGCTTATCATCCTGTGCCTTTCTAATTGCTTTTCTGTGTCTTGTCAGACTGGATTCGAGAGTTTTTAAGCGTGTGTCTACTTCAAGTTTTTCTTTTATTAAAGGATTACCACTTGCAATAGCTTTGATTTCTGCATACGAAAAAGTTGCCTTTGTATCTTCTTCAATTTCTCTTGCACAGCCACTGCCTTCAAGCAGTTGATTCATATACATTGACTTGGTTTCTATCAGTTGCCATGAGTAGGCATCGAATGATTTTTTTGTTGCATATCTAAATTCATATACTTCATTATTCATATTTCCCTGCCTAAAGACCCGTCCATTTCGTTGTGCAATATCTGAGGCTCTCCATGGTACGTCAACATGATGAATTGCAATCATTCTTTGCTGAACGTTTGTACCTGCACCAAGTTTTGCTGTTGAACCAATCAGTACTCTGACTTCTCCTTTATTTACATCTCTATAAAGTTTTTCTTTTTTTAGAGTTGTTTTATAGTCATGTATAAATGCAATTTCTTCATCATTTACACCTAATTTAATTAAATTGTTTTTGATTTCGTCATATACATTGAATTGTGATTTAGGAGTAGAAGAATCACAAAAAACGAGTTGAGTAGCTTTTTGATCCCTGTACTCATCATATATTCTATATATCTGTTCTGAAATTACAGTTAATTTATTATCTGGAGTCAAACCGTAGCTTTCGTCAATAAGACGCAGATCTATTGATGCCTTCTTGCTGTCACTGGTTACCTTTAACATATTATCTTCATATGGAGCAACTGCCGAATTATGTATTGCTTCAGTTCTTTCGACTACATTTGCAATATAATCCTCCAACTCTGGACTTGGTTCTATTGAAACTACCTTTGCCTTATCGCCCACATGTTTTGGCGGTACAGCCCTTTTTCTTTGCAGTTTAGAATTTTCAAGTGCATTATTCAGCATCGACTCTGTTTGAATTTCTGCAACCTCTCTAAATGAATTCATTAATTCAGGTATATTAAAAAATTTGTTAAACCTCTGTCTTGTTTGAAATCCGCTTCCATCTACTGATACCTCTAGAGAAGTAACAACTTTACCAAATGTTTTTGCCCAGGCATCAAAATTATAAATATTTAATCTTTCTAATTCCTCTTCCTGTAAATATCTCTGCATTGTAAACAGCTCAGCCATAGTATTTGTAATTGGCGTACCTGTTGCAAAGCAGACATTACCACCGCTTTTTTGTATAAATTTGCATTTCATATACATATCACTGGCTTTTTGACTTCTAGCTTGAGGAACACCTGCGATATTTGACATAGCAGTATACGTATATAAATTCTTAAATTCGTGTGCCTCGTCAACAAACATATAATCTACTCCTAATTTATCGAAAGTGATCCCCTGATCTCTTTTAATATCTGTAAGCTTCTTTACATTTTTTTCTACAGCCTTTTTAGAACGTTCGAGCAACTTAACAACAGCAGTATTTTGATGGCTTCCATTTGCTTTTGCTTCTTCAATTGCAGTTACTAATTTATCTATTTCTTCATTCAAAAAATTTAACTGTATCTCATTATCCATAGGAATCAGTTTAAAAGACGAGTGACCCATTATTACTGCATCATAATTATTCACTGCCATCTTATTTACTATATCTGCTCTTTTCTTTGTGCCAAAATCATTAGTAGAAATTGCCAAAATATTTGCCTGTGGATATAGTGTCAAAAATTCATTACGCCATTGTCCAATCAAATGGTTAGGTACAACATACAGCAGTTTATTTCTTTTACCCATTCTTTTCATTTCCATACCACTTGCAATCATTTCGAATGTTTTGCCAGCTCCCACCTGTTGTGATAAAAGAGTATTTTTGCCATAGATTATTCTTGCAATAGCATTTTTTTGATATTTTTCCATCTGAAAACTGTTATTCATTTCAGGAAAGCTTAAAAATTCTCCATTATAAATTCTTGGCCTTATAACATTAAACAGTCGATTATACTCATCTTCAATCTCTCTGCAGTATTTCTCATTGTCAAATACGAACTCAACAAATGTATTTTCCAACTGTGACGACAATTCTCTTGCCTGTCCAGTCCTTTCGCTGTTAATTTCACTTTTTGTTTTTACGATGCCCCCTTCATTTATTTCCTCCCAATAGTTTTTCAACGTTGGGATTCTGGAATTCAAAACATCGTTCAGCAGGTCAAAGCCATTATATCTTGGCTGTCTTTTAATTACACCGTCAGTATCAATATTTTCAGATAAAGGTACTCCCCATTCATCTTCAATAAAACTATTTCCAAAGAATCTATACTCATAATAATCCATTGCAAACTGTCCTGTTTCATTAATAAAGCTTATTGTCAGTGACTTGGAATCATACATCATATTTTCAAATCGAAAAAGGTAGCAGGCGAAATCCTCATATATGTGAGTTGGTATATATGGCGCACCCAATTGAAAAGTTATATCAGTAATAGTCAACGGTTCAGGCATAACATTATTCAATGCATTGATATTTTTTTCATATCTGTCAATTAAATTATTTTCTCTTATAAAGTCTATTTTTTCTAGAATATTTCCAGAAAGATACTCACTTTCTAATTGCCACCTTTCTTCCTTAGGATCATAAAATACCATAGCCGATGAGTGCATTTCCTTTTCAATGCTTTCAATACTTTTATCATAAATAATGCTCATATAATTTAAATCTAACATACCTTTAAAATTTAATGATGCAGAAATTGCATCCTGTATACTTTCAACATGTTTTATTTCAACAACGGGATTGATAGTTCTGATTTTAAAAATATCTGATTTTATATATGTATTTGTCTCTACACCTTTAGATTCCAGATTTAAAATAAGATACTGCCGTGGATCTCTTTCTAAAAGATTCTTAATAGCTCTGGAATTGATATAATTATGCTTTTTTATAAAACTGTCATATGCTATATTTAATGAATTTCTTAAAGCAAGATATGCCTTCTCATTGAATTTGTTAGATGACTGTATACTAACTGTTTCTTCAGCAAGCTCTGCAATTTTAATAAGTTCCTTTCTGCGAAGATTATTTAACTCGTTATCGTGTACCAGTATGCAGTAATTTTCATCTCTAATATATACATTATCATCTTTCACAAAATAAGTATTCAGTTTTAGATTAAATGATTCATTATCAATCGCAATAGTATCAGCTACAGTTTCCTGAACAGCTTCATAATATATATTTGAAGGCAGGACTGCCATTGCTCTAGCAAAATGTTCATCAAGAGAAACTCCATCATACTTGACTCTCATTACATGTTGTCCAAATCTGCCTATTTCGTCCTTTGGTGTACCAAATATCATATCAGGATTATCAATAAAATATTTATTGATTTTTAGTTCAGATGAAAAATATTCAGACTGCATCCAGTTTTCAATCTTATTATAAGGCTGTTTATTACTGTTTTTTTGCAAAATAATAACATCAGTAGTGGTTGTAGTATTAGCACCATTAATATTAAATATACTAGTCGGCAGTCTTACCGCTCCAATAAAATCTGCTCTCAAATTAATGTACTCCAGTATCCTGGATGAACCGTCCATCGTATTTGTCGATGTTATAAAACAGATAATCCCTCCTTCTCTTACTTTAGATAAAGATTTGGCAAAAAAATAGTTATGGGTAGCAAATCCATAACTGTTTAAATTTATGTCGTGTACCTGATAATTTCCAAAAGGTACATTTGAAATAGCCAGATCATAAAAATTATCAGGTGCATTTGCCTCCTCAAAACCCGATATTTCAACCTTTGCAGACGGATAAAGAATTTGTGCAATACCGCCCGTTATAGTATCAAGTTCAACGCCGTGAATAGAAGATTCATTAAGCATATCATAAGGCATCATTCCAATAAAATTTCCTGTACCAAGACTCGGCTCCAATATATTACTTTTTTAAATCCCAACTGGTCTAATATTTCATATATCTTTTCAACAATTACTAAAGGTGTATAAAAACTCGATAATGTTGAAGCACGTGCATTTTGATATTCTTTAATTGTTAACATCTGTTTTAAAATATTTCTTTCGGCAGCATATTTTATATCATCTTCATTGAAAACATGTGGCAATCCACCCCAGCCTGAATATTTAGAAAGAACTTCCTGCTGTTCAGGTAAAATACTTAAATTACTGCTAGACTGTAAATTTCTAAGTACTTTTATCGCATTTATATTGTTATTCAGTTTTTCCCTTAAAGATAAATGTTCATCATGTTCTACAGTTAATCTAAAATCTCTGTTTAAATGTAAGTTGGTCGATTCTTGATAAGTGGCTGATTCATCAACCATTCCATCATCTTCTTTTGAACCATGTCCTGTTTCATTTTCGACAATGACAGCTTCTGAATGAACGAAAGTTCCAGTGGCTCTGGATACTCCACTGCCACTAATTTTTTGATCTGCTGATAAGCTATCTCTGAAGCTTTCATCAAGTCCTCGATTTCTGTGTTGATTGTCTTGTTTATTATCAATTCTAAATACATTTGCGGGTTCTTTTCTTTCAAAATATTCATCATCCTGTCCTTCGACATCCCCCATGAGGTAATCATCAAATATTGAGATTTGTTCCCATTTTCTTTCACCAATTTGTCCATTTTTTCTTCCTCCCATACTTTTTTTTGGCATCTATTCTTTCCTCCATTATACCATATTCAAAAAAAAGAGGCATATTGCCTCTTTTTAAACACACAAATCATATGTATTGGTTTCTTCATCAAATTCTGTATAAATTTCTTTTTTTGATTCTATCAGCAGTTCCTGTAATTCACCTTTTACTTCTATATATTCTGAAATTTCCTCAGCACCGTTTAGAGCGCTAAATATAATTTCAGGATTTTTCTTAATCTGCTTATACCAAAATTGTACATATGCAGTATGATTATCTATCTTTTCCTGCTTTATTTCTATTCCAATATCAGCACATAAAAAAGATGAAGCTATCTCAGCATATAATTCTTCAAATGCATATCTTTCATTATTTGTTTTTAAATTAGGGTAGCTTCTTCCTAATCGGTTTTCTTTCATCGTTGAATGACAGCACTCGTGCAATACCGCTGATACAAACTCGTATTCATCATCAAAACTACCTTTAGCTGGAATTAAGATCATGTCATTTACTGGTTTATAAACAGGATACTCACATAAAAAATTTTCAACAATACTAAGATTAGCATTTTTGCAATATCTATCAATAAATCTGCAAGCCAAATCATTTACATCAATATGAATGTCTTTTTCTTCTATCGTGTAGGGTTCTATTCCTTCAATAAGTGAAGCATTAAAAACATAAAATACTTTAACCGACCACTTAAAGCGTTCATACTTTTCCTGCCGACTGAGATTTTCTTCTCTGACAATTTTATCTACATCGCTAATATTTAAGTATTTTTTTGTCTCCATATCATATAAAGAACATTTTTCCAATGGAACACCCTTGCCCTTTGCGTTATTTAATTTATAATTTGCTGCTTTAATTTGTGAAAACGTCATCCATCGTGGATCGTTATAATTATTCTTTGCAACAGCATTATAAAGAATAAGGCGATTTATTCCTCTGTATTGTGTTTTGGTAACAGGATTATAGTTTTTGACTGTAGACCACTCCTGCTTCCACGGTATGATTTCTTTTTCCAGTGATTCTATATAAGAATCAACTAACGCCTGTCTTGCCTTGCTCATCTCTCTTTTCATGACTACTCATCTCCAAAATCTAGTGGATAAAATAATTCTTCTATTACATCTTCGTCACTTACTTCTATCTCTTCATCGTATATAAAAATTTGTACTTTTTTCATCTTCTTTCTCCTATAATTCCACTTCATTTTCATCTTGGATTTCATCATTATTAATCTCCAAAATTTCTGTCATAAATATCTCATCCCAATACTCTAAAATGTTTTCATAGCACTTATCCGAAATGTATTTAAAATCCATTTGTTTTACAAGTTCTACAAAAGTAATCATAGAACAGTCAATTGGAATCATATTACTATTCTTTGCAGTATAAGCAATTCCATCCTGACTATCAATTATTTCTGGTGCATCCACAATCAAACCATCTTTATAACCTCTAAAATATGAATACTCCAGTAACACTTCAGCTTTTCTGGAATTACCGTATTCATCTGTATACAAATATGGTTCAAACTCCTTTATTTTTGTTTCACAGTAATTTTTAAAAATATCCATTGCTTTGCCAGTTTTATATTGATCACTCTCATAATATAATTCACTAACAATTTGCTCTACTATAGGACTATCAATAACAACATGCCAATCATCTTTAATAACTTCAATTTGATTTTCAATCGTTTTTTTCGCATGTTCATACCCATAACATTCTAAAATACATGTTTCAATGTTCTTTGAATTTCTTAATTTAACATAAATAATCTCATGATTTTCTTTCTTCATTTCTTCTTCTCCTTTTCTATTTTCTTTATCCAGTAAAAAAGAGGCACTTTGCCTCTTTTCAAAATACAAATAATACTTTAATAATTTATAGATTGATTTCATTTTCATTGTCATCAAAAATTTTTCTTTGTTTTCAGATTTTCCAAAACCAGGAACTGAATGTACTTTTGAATAAATAAAGCCTTCGAGTATTTCCTTCTCCAAAACGATGAACTTGCCATATATTTGATGTAAATATAGCCAAAATAACATGTTAGAAATAATTAATTAAGTATTTTAGTTTATTGTGAATTATAAAAACTGTTCTAATTCATCTAAAGCAATTTCCTGATTAATTCTTTCAACCTCAGTCTCATTCTTTAAATATTGTTTCTGGTTTTCTAAACGTTCTATTACCTCGTCAATATAATTATCTAGTTCAGCAGGTGTAATCGGTTTTATATATCCAAAAGCCTTTAAGGAAAGTTCATCACTATTTGGTGTAGAAATTTCTATTGAATCCATTAGAGCTTGTGCAAGTACATATCCATTAGCACCTTTTTGACATAAAACTTTTATTCTGTCAGGATCTATAATTCCCATATTTTGGATCAGTGACATAGAATCAGGATGTTCTCCTATAACAACTAATAACATCTTCATTCTTTGTCTAATATTAAAATGATAAGTATTATTTTTTAAATCTCTTAGAAATTCAACCGCACTGGTATAATCCATAAAAATTCAACTCCTTTTATATTTCTCTATCATCATCAATATCTTTATCCAAATGCAAATTTTCATTTGAAATAGCTTGTTCAGCAAAAATATTATTATGCAGTATTTTAAAATCATTTTTCAGTTCATCAATAGTTCCATAAAATAAAATATTTTTTGAATAATCATCGTTTTCTATAAAAATTGATATTTCATTTGTTTTTGAATTTTGAATAATTGAAATATCTTTGGTTATTGTTGATATATGTTTTAAAGTGGGCAAGGGCAGTTGACCTAAACACTCCATCATTAAATCAAATGGAAGGGCATATGCGTAAATATCCAATAAAAGCAATTTACTAAATACTTTGAATTCATCTAATAGATTCAATCCATGCATACATTCTTTAATTGTATCTAGATAAGCAGTATCTTTATCAACGATTTCAAAACTAATAATATCATTATCATTAAAATTAGATAGAATTCGTTTTAAATCTAAATTATTTCTATAAATAATTTGGGCAATATCTTTCTTTTCCCCTGCAATGATATTATTATTGATGTAATAAACTTTATCTGCTATTTGATAATTATCAGCAAAATGACTTTTTAAAAAATTAGAAACAAAATAATTTTCATGTTTAATTATGGTCTCTGTATTATGCTTATTACTTCCTAGAGAAGTAATACAAAATTCATGATTATTGCTATTTTCATACCTATCCCAAGGCCAGTCTCCTGCGCCAATTCCATAAACGTGGATTTTGGTATTATCATCTAATACAATATCTGTTGCACTGTATTCTGTAGTGTCGACATATTCATCATCTATCCATGTAACAGAAAAAGTATCATTAATTTCATTGTATTTAAATTCTAATTCATCAAATACTTCATTCATTTGTTCTACTACATTTTTTGTAAAGTAGGGTATTACATATCCTTTGAAAGTGAAATTTTTTAAAGAATAACCTTCAAAGCAAAAATTATCATCTTCAACTGCAAAAAAACCTTTTTTAGCTCTTTTTTGTATCATTTTTACAACTCCTTAGTACTCCTTAGTTTTAAGAAAAAAGAGGCATTTTGCCTCTTTTTACATTTCCATTTCGTAATTATCTTCATTTTTATAAATTATATCATATTCTTTATATACATTGTCGTTATTTTCTATTTCATTGTCAGGTTTTGATATACTGATCTTGGATAATGTTTCATTTAAATTAATTAATTCATTATTCATTGGTTCTAATTGTAATAATTTACTTGATGTTATATCTTTAATCATTACTATAAACTCTTCCTCAGAATAATTGTTTAAATCATTTGTATTATAGTCCGAAATAAGACTCTGATATAGCATATTTATATCTTTAATTTGATTATTTTTAACCATTTTACAAATATCTTCTTTTAACTGAATCCCAATGTTATATTTTTTAGATAATGTATTTAGTTGTTCTTCTAATCCAGCTACAGTGTCATTATTTTTATTGATTTCATTTAAATTGTCTGCAAGTCTTTCTCTGTCTTTATTTTTTTCCTCCCACCGCCAAAAATAATACTTTTTTTGCTGAAGTATTTCATTTTCCTGTTTTAATAATGTATTTTCAATATCTAACTCTTTTCTACAGTTATTTATCTCACTTATCTTATTATTAATAAATTCGAGATGATTATCAGTATCTAACTGTTCAAGACAATTCCACCACAATGTAGAAATCGCTTTCCTTAAAGGAAAATCATCAGATAAATAAGTATCGTATTTTTCTAATAAAATGTATCTGTTATGTATATCCTGTATTATGTTATCCTGATTAGATTCTAATTGATATAAAATATCAATTCTTTCTTGTAACTGTTCTATTTCTTCATTCAGTACATTTTTTGTATCAGGAATCTGCAACCACGCTTTTTCAAGTTCATAATTGCAATTTTCTTTCACCTTATCAGGCAAGTTTTCCCAGATAGCCATGAATTGAAGTGATTTAGATAATCTCCATTCATCTACATCTTCACCTCCATATTGCCCATACTGATATTGATCACATGCATCAAAATGTCTATGAAATGCACTATTTTCAACACAATTGACTATTGCCTCTCTTACTTTAATATTTTGTAACTGTTCATTTGATATTTGATTTAAAATATGATTAGGAATATTCATATCTGTACTTAAATGCATAATTATTTCTTCGATTGAAAGATTGTCATTACGTGACAATTCATTCACATAGTTGGATATTTTATTCTCGCTGTTATATTTATCGTTTAAAAATAAATATAATTTATCTTCCAAATCATCATATTTATTAATCAACTTTAAATTATGAAAACTTATATCAGTATATGGTTCAGCGAATATATCACCAAATCTGTCACCCCCAGGATAATTAATAATCAAATCAGTTTGATTTGTTAAATGAATAATATCTCGACGATCATAATAAAAATCACTTCTTTCATCAATATTTTCCCAACTGAATTCATTTTCAGGAAATTTAATTTTTATATATGATATTACATCGTCAATTTTAAGTTGTTTTGTTTCTTTGATAAGATTTTCAATTTTAGTTTTAATTAGTTCATTTTCCATAACTTTTCTCCAAATTATAATTCTAAATCATAATCATTTTCTAATTTCTCATATCCTACAGTACTTTCATTGGAATATGTAATAGGATTTATATCAATTATAGTAGCTTTTTTATCCAGCTGTTCTTCTATATTTTTTTCATTAGATTAAAATTTTCTTTTGCTAAATTTCTTTTTTCCTGTGAGGTATTTTGTATATTTTCAACTCCTTCAATAACGATTGCATTTCTGGACATATTCAATGTAGCTACAGCTAAATTACCGCTTCCAGCAAACTGATCAAGAATAACTTCATATGGAAGCGATATATAACTGATTATTTCCTCTAGCAACTCGACTTGTATTTCAGCCTGATGTACTCTTTTAGTTATACTTTTCGGCTGATAGTTAAACTGCGTAGGAAGCATACTTGATGTTCCGCTCATGTAATGAACAACTAAATTATTTTCCTCTAATAACGCTTTGACCTGAGATGAATCCATTCCTTTTATATCCAGACCATTATTTAATGCAGTTTGAATGTTTTTCTTTGCATTAAGTTTTAATGATCTGGGTTTCCCCTTTGAAAAAATCATAACATCTTCAGTATTTTTTGATTTTCTTCCAGTATTAGCGACAGAATTTCCCTTTATCCATGGTACTTTCGCAAAATATTTCAACCCGCTTTTTTTTGCCATTTGTTTTATTTCGTACAGATATTCATAGTTGATTTCTGATTCCTCGGGTAAAAATTCAACTATAAAAGCACCGTCTTTCAGTACTCGACTTTTCTCTTTAAAATCTTTTTCCTCATATTTAAAAAGTTCATATTCTGCAAAATTTCGATTACCGCCTTTTAACTGCTTAGGCAGTTTATAAGGATGATCAGTGATTATCCCATCAATAGAATTATCTTTTATCATTGATAAATCTCTGCCGTCACCATTAATTAAAAGACATTGATTTGTTGTTCCGTTTATTTGGCTCTCCACCTTATAAACGCCTCGAGAAACTCTTTTGAAGATTCCTCTATCTATGCCTTCGTATATTCTCGCCCTAATACTTTCATCATTTACTCTTTTTCCTCTAACTTCTTTTATGGTAAAATTGTCCTGTTCATAAAAATAGTCAAACAGATTCATTTGAATTGTTGCTTTTTTCATTGAAGATTCTTCTAAACCCATTGATTCC
>OHMN01000081.1_pt1 | contig 92993 bp, 73 predicted proteins | sample 1569361 | NCBI WGS metagenome assembly OHMN01 (sample SAMEA3541508, study PRJEB24748) | human gut metagenome | biome: human gut; feature: human-associated habitat; material: faeces | place: China | collected 2012
CTTGCATGTGTTAAGCACGCCGCCAGCGTTCATCCTGAGCCAGGATCAAACTCTCGTTAAAAGTGTTTGTCTTGGTCAAGAATCACTACTAGCAATTCTTTCCCTCTTTACTGTTTTGGTTTGTTTTCAAACCGTTCTTAAAAATTTTTCTCTTTAAAGAAATTTTCAAGGGTTGTTGTCTATTGTTCAGTTATCAAGGTTCTTTCTCTGTTCTGTCTCAAGCGACAGCTTTTATATTCTATCAAAAGCTTTATCATTTGTCAAGAACTTTTTATTTTTTTGCTGACCGTTCAAGCGACAGCTTTAATAGATTACCACATCGCTGTGATATTGTCAACAACTTTTTTCACTTTCTGATCTTCCGCCTCCGCGTCTTCAGATAAGTTTTTCTGTTGTCTCCCGCTATCCGATCGTTTACAGTTCCCATTCTTTGGCTGTTCCGCCTCCGCGTCTCCAAAAGTCTGTTCCTGTATTTCGTATAGCCGTCATCAGCGACAAGTGATATCCTATCATGTATGGAAGTAATTGTCAATGTTTTTCTTGTTTTTTATTCATTTCAGACAATTCAAACAATTACCCTTTTTACCGCTTCTTTTCAGTCATAGCTGCTGCCCTAAAAACAAGCGAATCACCGGAAGTGCCAAAAGGCATCTTCTGGAATTATAAGCAGTTACCAAGTTCTCGGACGAGCCCGGAGGGTTTTGTTCTGTAGGAAATCGAAATTTCCTATAGCATAAAAACAGCCCGCTTCAGGGATTCCCGGTCGCGGAACTGTTTTTATATTTCAATCATTACTTATATTACTTTTCTTTATACTGTCTTCTATACTATTTTCAAATTGCTTTTTATACTGCACTTTCTGTCATTCGATTACTTTCAGCCATCCTTCCGGTGCCTCGATATGTCCCATCTGGATTCCTGTCAACGTCTCATACAATTTCTGTGTGATTGGTCCCATTTTCTCCATTCCGCTTGGGAAACAGATTTCGTTACCATGATCTACCACTTTTCCGACAGGCGAAATTACTGCTGCCGTTCCGCACAGACCACACTCTGCAAAATCTTTTACTTCATCAAAATAAACGTCTCTTTCTTCCACTTCAAGACCAAGATAATGTTCTGCTACATACATAATAGATCTTCTTGTAATAGACGGAAGAATCGTATCTGAATGAGGTGTTACAATTTTATTATCTTTTGTTACGAAAATAAAGTTTGCGCCTCCCGTTTCTTCCACTTTTGTTCTCGTTGCCGAATCAAGATACATGTTTTCATCAAATCCGTTTGCATGAGCCGTAACAATCGCATGAAGACTCATTGCATAATTAAGCCCCGCCTTAATATGCCCCGTTCCGTGAGGAGCTGCCCGGTCAAAATCAGATACACAGATCGTAATCGGTTTTGCACCACCTTTAAAATACGGACCTACAGGTGTTGTAAACACTCTGAACTGATATTCATCTGCAGGCTTTACTCCGATTACAGGATTAATCCCAAACATATATGGTCTGATATATAATGAAGCGCCTGAACCATAAGGCGGAACATAAGCGGCATTTGCCTGAACCGTCTGCACGATTGCATCAACAAATCGGTCTTCCGGAAAGACCGGCATTTCCAAACGTTTTGCCGAATCCACCATGCGCGCCGCATTCAGATCCGGGCGAAAGGTAACGATACGTCCATCTTCTGTCGTATACGCTTTCATTCCCTCAAATACAGTCTGTGCATATTGAAGCACTCCGGCACATTCATTCATTACAATGTTAGCATCCTCTGTAAGCGTTCCCTCATCCCATTTTCCGTCTTTATAATTTGCAACATATCTCTTATCTGTCTGTACATATTCAAATCCTATATTTGCCCAGTCAAGATTTTTCTTTTCCATAATAAAGCGCCTCCATTCCTCCATTTTAGAAAACAATCACTTCTTTCTTTAAGACATTATAATACCGCCGTTTTTAAAAATCAAGAGTGCACTCTGTTTTTTTCTTATACAAAATTTGACAAAAAATACCGCATTTCTGCGGATTATAGGCATTTATTTATTTTGCAACTGGAATAATTGTTCGATATATGATACATTGACAATACAATAATGATATATAGAGTGTTATATTTTGACAATAATGGTTCGATTATATTTCCCTATATTGAAGTTTTCGGAACAGTTTATATAGATACTTTTTTAGAGAAGGAGATGATGTCAATGCGCTGAATATATATGAAATAATTTATTTGAAAAAATGTATGAATAATTTTGTTCTATGCAGAGTGGGCTCGGCAATTCTTGCATAAAAAGTGAATACAGCCGGGGATTACAATGAAAAGTGTAAACAACAGAGGAAAAGGATTCAGTCATGCTGGAAATTGTATCGATTAAATAAATGGAAGGCATGATTTTAAAGCCTCCCTGACAGCAGGCTTACAGCAGTACAGTGGATCAGTCCTAAATTATGCTGTGGTTTGCAGACGCAGCTTCTTCAGCCGGGCATCTAAATAAATATTTGTACCAATCAGCCACAGGTAGAAAGAATACCGCTTTTTCGTGTGGATCTTCATATCGTGCAGGTGATAATTATTCAGGATTCGGTTATTGACCCGTTCGTAGGCTGTCCTGTTTTTATAGATGCTTTTGTATTCCTCTGTTCCCCGCGGGATGGGAGTATAAAGGCAGATGTCCCAGTCAGGCTTTGTATAAATACAGCGGCCATATGAGGAAGGGAAGCAGTGGCTTTGTTAAATCAGGAATACCTGCAGAACTTCCGGGGCAGTGAAGCAACGCGGTAAGGCGGAAAAGTTCCTGAAGGAGCTTTTTATAATAGAACAGGAAATCTTTCCGGGAAAGAGTCCGAAATGCGATGACTGCAGTGATTCCGGAATGCCAGTTCGGGAGTTTTTCTCCATTTGAAGGCTTTTTTGAAGGCTTGAAATTTTTGTGGCAGGGAAAAGGTCTTTTTCTGCCCAACTTCTCAAATGTGGGATTCTGAAGCCATAGGCGATCGATAAAATCAAAGTAAGAGCCAAGTGGAGGAAAGAAAGAGTGGGAGCATCCGATGAGGAAAGCAAGAAACTCATCGGATGCAAGACGATCCACCCATCGGGTAAGGCTGGTAACACCGAGATGCAGCATAAGAGTAAAGGAACGGATGATCTAGATCTGGTTCAGAGCCAGACGTCCGGTAAGGGAATAAAAAGGTGCAAGATGAGTCATGACAGGATCCAGGTCAAGAAGCCGAAGCTGATCCATTGCGGAAGCAAACTCGGAAGAAAGCCTTTTACGCTGGAAGAATCAAAATGAATTTTAGTCTCATGCAGAAAGGGTAAATATTCCTGATGGAACTGCCAGTGCTTTAACATGTGCGGAGCCTCCTTTGAATGAAATGTGAATGGGAAACATGTTGTCAATCAAAGGGCGCACTTTAAGCGCTTGGAAAGGCAACAAAGCACGCCGCACAAACTGGCAGATATGTCAAGCCTATTTTAGGGGAAATATGTAAAAATATGCAAAACAATGAATAAAAGTTGAGGAGAAAATGGAGAAGGATCGGAAACATTGATTTTTAAATGGTTCAGAGTTTCCGAAACCATTCTATGAAATATTTGGAGGGATGGGAAAATGAAAAATTTTTTAAAAAAAGAAAAAAGAATGATTGGAGATTTATGTGGAAGTGTAATACTATTTATAGTATTTTTTTACATGGATAATAAAAAAGTACCCATCGATCAACTGATTTTTATTGCTATATTTGCATTTATTATAGTAGTTGATTTGATTACACAAATAAAAAAATGGTTGCAGGCCAGAAAGTAGTCCCTATCCAATATGGTAAGTTTTCTTAGGAAAGTATAAGTAAAGAATTCATTATAGAAACTACTATCCATAAAATTTATAAAAGAAGATATGTAATTCTTACGTGTTTCATGTATCTTAGCGGCAGAGGGTATGAAGAAAAGTCTATAAATAGGATTTTCTATGATAAGACTTGGTGGAATGCTTAGAAATTAGGCATTCCACTTTTGTTTGTGTGCCGAGCATGGCACTAATCTTGCTGGTGAAAGTCCAGTCACGGGTATTTACCGCCAAGTGTAGCGAACCACAAGTCGGTATCAGTAATGGTATGGATGGAGGAAGTGGTGTAGCAAAGTTCTTGAGCCTACGTACAGAAACTTGATAAGGCGATTAGGTGGGTAAGGTTGCAAACAAAACCGAAACCCAAAAGGTAAACGTAAACCGAAGTTGTAAATCAAGAGGTTGTGGAACGAAAGATTAGTGTCTTACCTCAGGAGACTCTACTCACATATCGGAAGACCTATCTGCACCAACGGATTCGCCGCAGGATAAGCCAGACAGCGGCAGTCCGCAGACAGGAGACAGTAGCAATGTCGCCCTTTGGATTGCGGTTATGCTTATATCCGGTACGGCTCTGACCGGCATCGTCCTTTACAACCACAAGAAAAAATACAGCAGATAAACCATAATGCGCCCTGTGGAACGAGGCCGCAGGGCGCAGTCTTTATGTACGCACTGCAGAAAAACTGCGGTGTAATTATCTTAGTCAAAGCTACCTTTCTCTGTCAAAGGATTTTCGAGACTATGAAGAAAAGTCTGTAAATATGATCTTCTATGATAAGAATGGGCGATAGGCTTAAACAAAATCAGCTTTTCGCCCTTGCTTTATATATAACAGTTACAAAATTGCATGTCAACAGCAGGCGGGTAATCCGCCTGAAGCTGTCTGATCCGTTCTCGGATACTTCTTTTTTTCGGGCGGTCTTTCGGCAGGCTTTTGTTTTCGCTTCAGCTTCTGCTCATATTCCCAAACTTCACGCTCATATCTTCCCACTACCGTTTTCATTTCCCGATAGGTTCTCATAAGCGCCATTACATTGGGATTTATTATCTGGTCAAATTCCACTTTAAAGGATTTGACACAATTCGTCAAACCCTAAAATATCGAATTTAGTCTTCTGTATGAAATTTACTTTTACATATGGAATTTACTTATTCACTCAACCTTTTTCTTATACAATGTAACATTTCAGCCATACAGTGTACGGGAAGCGCAAAACATGCTTGCATGGTTTTGCAAGCGAACATCTGTATTAGCTGAGCTGTTACTGTACAATCTTCTCATACCATTTCTCTGCCGCGCCCTTTTCTTTACTATTAATAAATATGATTTCATCTGAAGTATTTATCTGCAAAATCGGTGTACACTCTACATAAATATACATTCTGCATTTTCCAGTCTTCTTTCCTCTGAATTTCCCGATTTTCTTTTGACCATCATCAGATCCATTTACTCGTTTGTATTCATCATTCGGAAGCTTTGGTAAAAGTTCTGCGCTTTGCACTTCATCAATATCAATTTCCATATCGGAATAGCCGGATGTAATCTCGATTTTATCAGATCCGACAGAAACTTTTATCGGAGTAAAATCAATCCGAAACATCAGCACACACACCCACAGAAGACATACTATCGTAATGACTATCCCTGCCGCAAACGAAATTTTCCCTGCCGGACGCGCCATATTCGTCGTATAGTTAAAAGAACACGCCCAATCCTGCACGATCAGCCGTTTATCATTCGGATTACTGTACCATCCGTTTTTCCAATAAATATCATCATCAACATAATGCAAAGTTTCATTATTCTGCAGAATCCGGTTTCTTTTTTTCTTTATATAAAATACTCCGCTCATAAAAATGAAAATCGGAACACTTTCAAGTATAATGTATACAATATATACTTCTGATCCGATCCACATCTTCTCATCCATAAAATATGTTACCCAAAGATACGCTCCGGTATTAAAAAGACTTCCGGCTATCAGTGACCATGACCAAACATTTTTCTGCAACCGGTTCACCGCCAGATTCATCTTAACATCTTCACTGTACACCGTATTGCGCGTTCGCAATATAACCGCATGTACAGCAGCAAACACAAGATTAACTGCAAATCCGCACAAAAATAAGATCCATCCATCTTCCGACTCTTTTAAATATAGTCTCACTTGCGGTAATAAACATGGCAGGACGATCAATCCGCAAAACAAAATATGCCACAACGGAGACATTCCCATTTTCTCCGATTGTGCAGACACTGTTGCATCAACTGCCGAATCCGCAGTCATAATCTTGCTTCCATTACTCCCGATCCAACCGTTTTTCATCTTCAGATCATACAGTTTTCTGTGCGTTCTATATAATAGAAGAATCGCTCCGATGCACACCTCCACAAGCCATATACTCCACACGATCATAAAGACCGAAATATACCAGAAGCAAAATCCGCATACCGCAATTCCTGCCAGCAAGTTCAAAGTATAAAACCATTTTGTCCATGTACGGTATTTTTTCATAAGCATTTTTACTTCTTCGCTTTCAGCCGCCGAACCCGGCAAATGCACTCCCATAAGCATCCCTTCCTCATACTTACGTTTCGTTCCGTAAACACCGTAAAAAATACCGATTGTACCTACATTCACGATCAAAAAAATAACAAACATCATCATCTGTCATCCCTCCGTTCCTGCAAAGTTCCGATCATACAAACCGGCAAGATCTTCCCTTTTTTTGATACGATCTCATACTTTATTTTGTATTATCTACAATAATACAAAATATGAGGAAAATCAACTTCTTCCAAAGCCATATCCTGATTGTGCGTCCACAATTATGTACACAGATTGACAATATTTTTCACCTATTGTAAACTAGAAAAATAAGGGAGAAACCAATATGAAAAAACGGCAGAATATAAGCGCACTTTTTACAATCGCAGTGTTTTATCTTATTTTAGAATCGGTATTTGGAATTACCTGTCCGATTCTTTTCCTGACCGGAATTTCCTGTGCCGGCTGCGGAATGTCGAGAGCATGGTTTTGTGTACTCCGTATGGACTTCACCGGAGCTTTCCGATACCATCCGCTTTTTTGGATATTACCGATAGGAATTATGCTGTTTCTCTTTTGGGATAAGATACCAAAAAAGATACAGAAGATCTTACTTATAACTGCCTGTGTACTATTTGGGGCAGTATACATCTTACGAATGTTGGATACGGCTGATTCCATCGTTGTCTTTCAGCCGGAAAAGGGAGCGATTTTTTCATTGATTTCTCAACTCTTTACAAAAAAATAAAGGAAACGAGGAGGGCTTTTATATGCAATGCAAGACATGCGGAAGAGAAATCTCAGACACCGCAAAGTTTTGTCCGTATTGCGGCAGCAAAACTGAGCCGCCGCATAATTCTGCTGAAAACAAAACAGCAGAAACAGCTTATGAAACCACTGCGAACACAAACGCCGAAACAGCTTACGGTACAGAAACAAACAAAAATGCGGAAACAGCTTACGGTACAGAAGCAAACAAAAACGCAGAAACAGCTTACGGTACAAAAACAAGCAAAACACCAGAAACAGACAGAGAAACTTTTAAAAACAATACAGAAGACCGCTTTCAAACAGCATCAGCAGGCGACTTAGATGAGACGAAGAAATTTTTACAGATCGGCTTTTTCATTTTAGCAGCACTCTGCTTCGTTATGGCTTTCCGCAATCTACTCTCAGGCATTCAGAATTTTTCTTACAGCCTCATCATACAAGGTCTGGGAAATCTTCTTAACATGGTATGTTATGCAGGAATAGCGGCAGTATTGGTAATGATCGCACTTTCAAAAGAAAAACAGAGGATCAAAACATTTTTCGTAATCTTAAGCGGATTAGCGGCAATCATAGCGCTGTGCGGAATCATTGAATTTATTACATCTATGTTCCGAAGCTTCAGATATTATTTTTCTTTTGATACATTTTTCTGGATCTTATCTTCTTTATTATTAACGTTAACCATTATGGCGGCGGTTGTCGGCATCACTTATACGCTCCTGCATCTCTCAGGATCGACACCGGATTTATCAAATATCACAGGAGTCATCGGCGGATCTGCCCGCAGCAGTCAGACATCCGAAACAGCACAGGGCAATACAAATAAAGAAACCAACTATCAAAACGCCGGAACAGATCATATGAATCAAAACAGCAAGACAAACTGCGAATCACAAGCCGGCAGTACAAACTATGAGGGGCAGAACATGGGTACAAACTATAATAACCAGGGACCAAATTACAACTATCAAAGTTCCGGTCCGAACTATTCAGGACCGGGTGTTACGCCACTGAAAACCGACCGCGGACTGCTCGGTTATATCGTTCTTTCGATTCTTACATGCGGAATTTACAGTTATTACTTTATATACACAGTTGCCCGCGATGTTAATACTGCTTGTGCCGGAGACGGAAAATCAACAGGCGGATTAGTACAGTTCATCCTGCTTTCCATCCTCACTTGCGGAATTTACAGTTGGTGGTGGCAGTATTCTCTCGGAAACCGCCTTGCAGCAAACGCACCTCGTTACGGTCTGTCATTTACAGAAAACGGTACTACTATTTTATTATGGCTTCTCTTTGGCTCTTTCCTCTGTTTCATCGGACCGTTTATTGCAATGAATATCATTATTAAAAATACAAACAGCATCTGTATGGCATACAATCGTTACAACGGATTAATTTAATCATTTAACATTATAATAAAAGGTTCTGCCCGAACGATCTGCATCCTGAAACTTCAGATACAAGTCAAACATAAAATTCGGTCAGAACCTTTTTTATTTCTCCTATGATCTTTTCACAATCTCTTTACAATCTCTTTTTACCATTTCCTAATATATATCCGAAAATAATATCCCGCAGTCAAAATCAAAATATTCCTGTCACGGACACATATACTCATAAATCTGCGCCGAAATCTCTCGGATAACAGATCTTGCGGCAGAAGTATCAGATAAACCGCTCATCATCACACAAACTGTATATGCTCCGTTTTCCCCAAATATAATTGCCGCGTCATTTTCCACATCGGAAAGTTCCCCCGTCTTATTTGCAGTCTCAATATTTTCCGGCACTCCTGCCGGGATCTTCCCCGTACGTTCCTGCTGCCGCATCAGATCAAGAAGTTTTTCTGATCCAACCAGCACATTTCCGTTCATTTCCCGCAGAAACTTTCCGCAGTCGTTGACAGAAGTATAATTATCATCCATATCATTCGGTGCAAGAAGCAGCCTTCCCATATGAGTATCTGCAAAACCGTGCAACCGACAAAACTCATTCACAACTTCCATTCCCGCCGAAGCATCCCCAAAACCAAGCTTACGAACAAGCTCATTTGCCGCGTCATTGTCGCTTACCGTAATCATCAGACGCAAAAGTTCTTCTGTTTCTCCTGCGTAAACCTCCTGTTCTTTCACAAAATCCATCTGTTCGTATACACATCCCGCAATATAAAGCTTGATCAAACTTGCCGCTGGCATCTGACTGCTGTTGACCGATGCCCTCGCTCCGTCAGAAAGATTTTCTGCATATACAGAAACCGAAGCTCCGGTACTTTCAAGCGGCGCCGCCGTCAACTGTATCCGATCAATTAAGTCATTTAAAATAGGAAACGCGGCTTCCTCTTCTAGTTCCGGATCGGATGATCCGACTTCTTCTGTATCTTCAATATCATCTTTTTTAATCACAATCTCTTCCTTGTTTTCTTTTTTGTTCTCTTCCTTTTCTTTTACAGTTTCTTCCTTGCCGCAGGCAGTGAACATAAAAACCGCCGTCACAAAAACAAACAAGAGCGCGCATAAGAAACTGTATCTGAAAACTTTTCGCCTCATACTTATTTTTACTCCGTCACATAAAAATATCTAAAGAACTCAAAACCCGTAATATGCATTGATCCCATCTACAATCCCATCGACCATCAACTCTCGATAGGTGGCATCCGACATGTTTGTATCATCTTGTTGATTCGTCATAAATCCCATTTCTAATATCACAACCGGTATCTGACTCCAGTTGATCCCTGTCATCGTATCATTACACCGAATCCCGAGATTCTGCATTCCACTCGCACTGCAATAACAATTTAAAATCATTTCCGCCAAACGATAACTCTCTTCGTAAACTCCGCCTACATAAGGATTTTCAGCAGAACCGATCAGAGCCATCGCACCGTTTACCGATGGATCTTCACTTCCATTTGCATGAATTCTCAAAGAAAACTCCGCCCCTGCATCATTTGCAAGACAGGCTCGTTCCGCATTGCTTATAGCTGTTTCGTTATTTTCCCGCGTCAGGATTACATCATACCCTTGTTCCGTCAGACGATCTCGAAGCATCAATGCGATTTCAAGATTAAGTTCATATTCCGGTATCCCGGTGAATCTGCCGACAGTACCGCCGGCAGATTTTTGTTTAAAATCACCTGACCCAGGAGCATTTGGCTCTTGCCCGCTCATATCTATATCCGGGCTTTGATGCCCGGGATCTATCGCGATCAAAATATCTTTTTTTACCGGTTTTTGTATGTCAGTTTGTCCTGAATGTTCCTCTGCGCTCACAGACGCCTCCGTTTGTTCCGATGTTTGTTCCGATGTTTGTTCCGATTCTTCTGATGACCGATCAGTAGTTTTGGGATTCTCAGCCGAAGCTTTCTTTCCTTCTGAAGGATCGGAAACATTTTCCCTGCCGCACGCCGAAACATCGAAAACAAGAAGACAGATAAATACAAAAAATGTAACCCCTTTTTTCATAATTATGCTCCTTTAACAATTACTCTGCATCCAACTGATATCCTTTCGGATCCATACCAAACTCGACCTGAGCCAGAAAATCTGCATTTTTCCGTTCAATTTCAGAAAGCATCGAATTGTTAAATTCTTCCGGACTGACCGTACCGTGATACCATTTCTTACTATTAAAATAATTCTGCAGTTCAGCCGATTGGAAAAGCCGGCCATGCCTCGCATAGATTTCATTTTTGGCATAATTAATCTCGCGGATATCCAAGCCTTCAATATCGCTTTCAGTTAAAAGATAAGAAGCGCTCTGCGGAAGAATATAATCTTTATTTAAAACTTCATCCTCCTCTTTTGATTTTTCAAAATCTTCTATCAGGTTTTCCCCATATTCATCCCAAATTACAAACGGTGTTATATAAAGCTTATCGTTGTCAAAATAAAATTGTCCTTCTATCTCTATCGTCTGATTAGATTTAATGCTGTCGAGCATTCCTTCCGGAAGAACAGATTGATCGATATATACGTTTCTCGCATCTTCCAGCAAAACTTTTTCACCGTAAAAATCTTCTCCGTAAAAAGTATATTCTTCTTCCAAGCGCAGAACATAATCGCCATTTTCTGTCTTTTTAATAAAGCCTTCAAAGAATAACTCATCTTCATCAAGCAGGTTATAATCTACATCATTCAAAATCTCATTTTCCGACGGTTCTGTAATATCCGTGTTGACGGAATCAGAAGACGGTTTCGGATCTTCTTTTTTCAAAACGAAAAACAACACAGCAATCACTATAGCAACTAAAACAATTCCTCCGATGACCACACCGATTATAATCGGCGCTTTGCTCTTTTTCTTCCCATAAGACTCATCCAAAGACTGCCGCATATCCGGCACATTTCCTTGATTGCCCATGTCACCCCGACCGTCTCTTTGTGATCCGAACTCTTCAAACTCTTCTTCATCCCGCACCTTTAACAACTCTTCAGAGTCTTCCGGAGACGATATATACGGCATTTCCTCAGTATCCTCAAACCGCGTACCACTCTGCTGCTCTGACCGTGCATAAGGCGTACCACATTCAGGGCAAAACAAAGTTCCCTCTTCCATCACAGTGCCGCATACCGGGCAAACTTCCGGCTTTGATTCCTGTGTTGAATCAAAACTTGACTCTGCATGAAACGATAGCTCTTCCTGACGCTGTCCACATTCCGGACAAAATGCAGAATCATCAGGAATTATTCTTCCGCAATATTGACATCTCATAATCGTGTCCCTCCTTATAAATAACTGCTGCTATATTTATAGTATATTTTTCCATCCTTCCGGTCAAACAAAATTTACGAATGGCGGGGACTGAACTATTGCTTTTGTTCGATATTCTATATTTATTTCTTCGTGCATTTTTATCCGTATTATGATATCATTGTAATATTACTTACAAAGGAGTCTGTTGATTTATGAAAATGAACGAATTAAAACTTATTTATTTCAGCCCTACAGGAACGACCCATAAAGTCGTTATGGAAACGGCAAGAAGTATCGATTTAAAATCAGTCTCTTTTGACCTTACGATCAAAAAAGATCTGAAACCTGTCGCAAAATTTGCGCCAAACGATTTTGCCCTGTTTGCGATCCCCGTATACTACGGTCGTGTTCCGGCGCTCTTTCTCAAATATCTTGATCTCTTTTCCGGAAACGGAACACCTGCCGCTCTTGTCGCTACATACGGATGCCGCGAATACGAGGATGCACTTTTAGAATTAAAGACCGAAGTAGAAAAAAGAGGATTCAAAGTAATCGGAGCTGCCGCATTTCCGGCAGAACACTCTATCGTGAACTCTATCGGCGCAAGACGTCCGAACAAGGCGGATTTAAAAGAAGCTTCCGAATACGGAATTTCACTGAATCGGATCATTAAAAAAGAAGATTCTTTCGCTTCTTTCGATCTGAAAGTACCGGGAAATACTCCTTACAGAAAATACGGAAAAAACGTACTTTTTCCGAAAGCCGACGTTTCGCTTTGTACAGAATGCAGCGCCTGCGCAAAGATCTGTCCGGCAGGAGCAATCTCTCTTGATAATCCGAAAAAGACAGATCACGATAAATGTATCGGATGTATGAAATGTGTCCGCTTCTGCAAACAGAAAGCCAGATATGTCAGCGCTTTTAAGTTGAATATGGCAGCAAAGAAATTAACAAAGGTCTGTCAGAGCGATAAAAAGGCCGAGATATTTCTTTAAGCTACACCGTCATCTGTTATTCAAAACAGCGGTTCAAAAATATATAAACAGATATCGATCGGTCGTCAAGTTTCCGGGCTTTCCCGCCCTTTGGCTTACCGCCTTCGCAAAAGAATCGCCGAATCCGGCTTTACTGCCGGATCCGGCGATTCTTAACTCCAGGTCATCTTATATCTTTTAATATTATCATGTGAACCTGTTTTAAATCTTATTCATCTTTTTCAAAAAATCCCAGAAAAGTTTTACGTTTCATAAACGCCGCTATCATCAAGAGTGACAGGAATAATCCGGCTAATGCTGAAACATTCACTGTATCTCCGGTTGCAACTGCTCCGTTTGAAACAGTTCCGTTTGAAGAACTTCCTGTTCCGTTGCTTCCCGGTTTCTGTACAAGACCTGCCTGTGCAGCTTCAAATGCAGATTTCGCATTTGCAAACATTTCTGCCGTTGTCTCCTTTGAATCCAGAGCCATCAGCGCATCATATGCATTTTTATATGCCGCATAGCTTTCTTCTGTATAACCTTCCGGTTTCTTCAATACGATAGAGTCTCTGTACTCATCCAAACCAACTGCACGTTTGTCCAGACCCTTGATCGCCGCACGGATTGCAGCCGCCGCATTGGCAACCTCTTCTTTTGTACCGTTTACTTTCAACGGCTCTGCATTTGTCACAGCATCTTTCAAAAGCTTATAAGAACTTACCGTATAAGTACCTGCTTTATGCTGAGCAGCTTCATTAAGAGCAGCCTTCAAATCTACGATACTTACAAGCGCCGCTTTCGCTTCTTTCATTGCAGTGATATTCGCCTGATCTAATGCCGGATCGTTCTGATCTTTATCTGCTTTTGCTTTGCTGATCGCATCCTGAAGTGCGCCGAAACTTACTTCAGTGTAATCTTTGCCGTTTATTTTTTCCATTTCTGCAATGACATCATCTACAGTTACTTCTGTTTTTTCTACCAGACCATTCACTGCATTTTCCAGATCGGAAACCGCTTTATCTACCTGATCTTTTGTTCCGTTTTCCAGATAAGTCTCTGCATTCTTCACTGCATCTTGAAGCTCTTTCCAACTGTCTTTCGTATAAAGATTCTCATCCAGTTTTCCAACTTCTGCAAGTTTTGCTTTCAATGCGGCTACATTGACAAGACCTTCTTCTGTCTGCGCAAAAGTATTTCGTGCAGTATAGACTTCTTTCGGGTTCTTCCGCTCTGTCTTATCTGCTTTCACAATCGCATCTAATGCTGATTTCGCGTCTGTATATGCTTTGTAAGAAACAGTTGTATAGTCGTCTTTATTATATTTTACTGCGTTTTCTAACTCTGTTTCTGCCAGCTCTCTCTGGATCGATGAATATACTAGTGCTTTTTCGGCTTTTTCAAGTTTTGCCGTCAGATCTTGCGCTTCTTTCTCCGAAACATTTTCTTTATCCTTTAACGCCTCTCTGATCTCATTCATCACCGACTCATATGCCGCATAAGTTCTCGCCGAATAGATCTCTACATAAACAGGAGCTTCCTCTGCTCCGACGTTTTCTTTGCCTGCTTTCATGTTGTTCAAAGCGTTTTCCAATGCAGTAACATCGCCTTTGACAACCGCGTTTTTGTGTGCGGCAAGAAGCGCTTTTTCTGCCAGATCTACAACTTCCTGAGTCACGTACTCATTTGCCGCGATCTCTTCTGCCGCTGCTTTTGCTTCTTCTGCCGCCCGTTTGCTGTCTGCAGTCCACTTATCGTCGATCGGCTTTTTGATTGCCTCATTCAGCGCATCTTTATTGACCGCTGCTTTTTCCTTTTCACTTGTCTTTATAATAGAAATCTCCGGAATGTCTTCTGCCCATGTCACGATAACTTCCAGAATCTGACTGTCTTTTCCAACCGCAAATTCATTGATCGTCTGATTCAGCTTTCCGATCGCAGCTGCTTCTTGTTTTGCTCCGTCTTTATAGAGAACTGCCTGTACATCTGCATTCGACGCCTTTCCGTTCTGTATGATACGGATCGTTCTCTGATCCGGCTCACTGATGCGATATGTAAACGAACCGTTTGCCGCAGATGGTTTGTATGTTGTCGCAAAGTTTCCGTCAAATACATTAGACGGGATCTTGCCCGCTTCTTCCGCTGTTTCTGATATGATGTCGCGGTTTGACTCTGTCGTCATATAAGCTCCGCCGTTGATCTGAAGCTCGTACAGCTCAACCCATCTCTCTGTATATGTTGTAAGCGGTACGATTCTTAAGTAACGTCCCGACACATTCAATCCGGTTGCCTCTGCATACATATTTCCCGGATTTGTAGTATCATGAAGCAGATAGTCTGCATCTTTCGCTGTCGCATTAGCCGACATCTGCACAGCCTCTGCGTTTCCGACTTCAAGGATCTTTGTCCACTGATCGTCTGTGGCATCTTTCCTGTCAGCTACTTCAAATTTTGCATGTCTTAAGAAGTCAAGACATGTCTCTTTTACATAGTATCTGAACGATTCAAAATTCACAGTCTGTCCGAGATCGAATACGATCTTTTTCCCTGCATCCTGTGTTCCTGTGATCTTGCCAAGCGTATTAAGCTTTCCGTCGAATACATTTCCGACTTGTCCGTTGCTTCGCATATCGTTTGCCGAATCTTTCTGAGCAAAATCACTTTCTACCGTTTTCTCTCCGATAAACGCATACGTCACTTTGAATTCTTGAACCGAAACATTTTGTGTCTCATTTCCCGCATTGTAAAGTCTTACATATCTTGCATCTTCCAATGCTCCTGCATTAACATCAGTCCAGATCACTCCGTTCATAGAGCTTTGCAGTTTCACATTCGCATTTTCTCCTGCGTTCACTGCAATGTTTTCGATCGCTTTGATGTTCTTTAAGTCAACACCGATATACTGATCTTTTTTCAGACTGATCGTTCCCGGCTGCAAAGAAGACATACCTGCTTCTGTCGTTCCGAGCATTCCGTGATCCTTTACATTTGTATAAATATTCTCTGTTGTTCCTGTCTGATCAACTTTCTGTTTTACAGTAAACTCAGAGAATTTTGCCCACGTAGGTTTCTTCTCCAGATTGCGGATACGGATGTAACGCGCCGTCACACCTTTCAGATCAATGTTCAGTACGTCTTTTCCTTCTGCCGCTCCAGTATACTCTGCATATCCTTCTGCCGGAGTCCATGTGCTGTTATCTACAGACGTCTCAACCGCATATTTTACAAGCTTGTCTCCGCCTGTATGTCCGACTACGATATGAGCGCTTTCCAATACAGCTTCTGTTCCGAGGTCATATCCTAAGAAATCATCTTTCAGAACAGAGTCACTTGTTGAATTTCCGTCTCCATCAGGATCGTACCATACGAATGTATTGTCATCTCCGTCATAAAGACTCGTTTCTTTCCCTTGCGCTACTTTCCAACGCTCCGTCTTGATCACTTTGTATGTGATCGGAGTCGTCATATTCTTCGGCGCGCGGATATCTAATTCACCGATGCGTACCCAGCCTGCCGTCTGCTCTTTATTCACAAGACGGATTCCTTTGATCTTGTCAGTTACGTTAATGTTTACTGTCTGATCTTTCGCGTTCGTAAACTCTCCTGCCTTTTTCCAACCGCTCTGTCCGTCTGTGCTATACTGTATTTCTACTTTTTTAAACACATCCGCAGAAGAAGTTTTGCCCTGTGTCATTCTTATGCTTCCGATCTGCTTCGCTTCCGGGAAGGTAATCTGGATATAAGCGTCTGCCGCGATCGTATCTTTTCCTTCGCCGCTGTACGGTCCTTTAGCGATCCACATTTCTGTAGACAGATCTCCGTCAAACATTTTTGCCGCCGTATGATCATTTCCCTGTGTGGAAATACCGCTGAACGTCACATCTCCTGTGTAACGCTCTGTATCTTCGGAAACTTCTTCTTTTTTGTTGATCTGGATTTCGCGTACCTCAAGCCAGCAGTCATTTACATTTGCCGCTGTCGCAATGAGGCGGATTCCTTTTGCTTTCAGATCACTCGGAAGATTTGCTTCTTTTACATTGATGTCCTGAACTTTACCGAATTCTCCGGCAAAATTGTTTTCCATGCCTGTCAACGTCAGATCTTCCCATGTTCCTTCTTCTGTCATATACTGCAGTTTTGCATGTTCAAAATGATCTTTTCCGCCTCCGAGAAGGAAACGAATGCTGTCAATATCGATTACTTTGTTGTATTCTACACCGATATAATCATCTTTCGACAATGAATTCGGCGTTTTGTAAACTGCACTTGTAGACTCGTCGCCGTCAAAAATATTTTCTTTAGAACCTGTCGGCGCGTCTTTTCTGCTTGTAATGAATTTTGGGATCACTTTGTCGGGATTGACCGCTGTTTCCGCTTTTGCAGATACATACTCTGCCAATGTATTGATAAACGGAACAATGTGCTGTACGCCGACCTCGGCATATTCCTGATGATCCACATATAAAAAGTCATATGTTTTTGAACGGTCGAACGCCGTCTTTCCTGCTGTATTATAGCTGATCACAGAAGATACGTCTCCTGCCAGAGCGCTCTTTACGCCGTTTAAGTATGCGATCGCCGCTTCTGTCGTGTCATCCCAGCAGTTCAGCCAATATACGATCTGACCTTTGATCGCCTCGTTTCCGCCTGCACGATATGTCTTTGAAGCTTTTTGAAGCACTTCAAACTCTGCGATTACCGCATCTACTTCTTCCGCCGTGAGAGTCTCTGCTTCCAGTTTTTCTTTAAATGCATTTAACTTCTCTTTCAGTACAACAGATTCCTGCAAAGGTGTTACACGCGTATCCATCGCCTGATTGATCATATGCTTTGATAATTCACGCAGGGCGTCGCTCGCATCATTCATAATTGCCGAATTATGATCTACAAAGGAAAATGCATCATTCCATGACTTGTCTGCCTCTTCCTTTGTCTCCCAAATATTCCATGCATAATCTGCATTACCGAAAATAGCAACCTTGCTCGGTTCCGACTGCTGCATCGGGTTAAGCATGATTCCCTGGATTTTAGACGGCTCTACTCCCGGATGAAGGAACGTATCATAACCGCCCATGATCAAATGTTTCTTAGAGTTATCCGTACACGGCCAGTTGATCCACATAAACGGTCCGCGTCCAACGTTATTTGTAAACGTAGAAGTAAAGTTATTTGTTACTTCTCCCCATACTCTTCCGCCGGTCATAACGATCTGAACATTAGCCGGAGCCTTTTTCAACTCCTGAAGTTCTGCGCTGCTTCCGTTGCCCATATAGTCATACGGAACATAAGGGATCGTCATCTTCATATCAGGATACTGCTTTTTCACCTCTTCAAGCCATGCAGTCATATCGTTTAACAGACGTACTCCATTCGGTCCGCCCGGATTCCAAAAGTCGTCTGCAAGGATTGCGATCTGACGTACGCCCTGATCGATCACCTGTTTGAATTTTGCCTGAAGTTTCGCCAAATCAGCTTCATAATTATCATCAAAACGAAGATGATTGCCCTGCGGGAACGGATGAAGGGCATAAACAAATCGGCATTTTGATTCATTTCCCGCCTCTGCAAGCGGTCTGATCTTATTTGCCAGCTCTTCTTCCGTATAAAGCTGATCCCACTGTGTACGATGTTTCGGGTCGTCTTTCGGCGCATAGAAATACGCGTTTAATTTGTAATATCCACCCCATTTCATCAAGTTTACACGATCTTCTGTAGACCACGGATTTCCATAATAGCCTTCAATAAAACCACGGCTTACTACGTCCGCATAGTCCTCGATCTCAAAGTTTCTGATTGTCAGGCTGTCCATCTGTGCAAAAACATGATACAGCGTAGTCAATCCATAAAATGCAGAATCTGCATCTTTTCCAAGTACGGATATTACATTCTCATCACTTGCCAGAAAGTAAGAATCCGTCTTTCCAAACAAAGAGTCTTCCGGCTGATATTCTTCTGTAATATAATCTTCTGCCGTTCCGTCCTGTCCATGTACACCGACATATACATTGGTTGCGCCTTCTTTTGGCTGCTCTGCTTCGTTTACCTCGATTCCTTTGAGGTCTGCCGCCTCTTGCAGACGGTTCTTTGTCGCCTCATCGATTCCTTTGTCATAGATTACATTCAATTCTTTTCCGAGAATGTAATCTCCTTCCTGATACTCCACCTTATGTGGATTCGGATAAATGAGGTAGTCTTCTTGCGGTTCTTCCGCTGCCTGCGCCGGAACAAAATTGCCCGGTATCACAACGGCGACTGTAAGAACCCCTGCGAGCAGTCTTTTGATCACTCTTCCTGCCATAAACCTTTTCCTTCCTTTTCTCATAATATTATCAGGATACTACCATCTATCATTATATCATTTTTTACTCATTTACGATGTACTTTTTTTGTTTTTTTCATCTATTTTCATCATATTTACTTCCTTTTCTATCAATCATTTTGTCATTTCACCGTCTTTTTGAACAGTTTCGCTCTCTTATTTCCTCCATTACAAAACGGCATAGCCAAAGATACGATAAACGCCTTTGTCTATGCCGTTTCTATTTATATTTTCTTCTATTTTGATTCCTCTTCTTTTCTTCGCAAAATATCATATACGTCCGGGATTTCACTTAGTTCAACATAGAGCAGCTGTTTCGAGTGGGGCGCACTTTCCTGCTCTTTTCCCTCTTCATTCAGGATGCGCAGCACTTCCGCTTCTATGTTTCTGCCGTCCGGCTTCATAATTTCAATCGTTTCCCCGACAGAAAATTTGTTTCTCTGCTCTATCCTGCACAATCCGTCTTTGATCTCCCCGACAATGCCAAGATAAGTATACTCTTTATTGTATGTGTTGCTGTCATAGATCTGTGTCGTCTCATCCGGTTTCCCAAAGAAAAATCCGGTCGTAAACTGGCGGTAAGTACAATTTGAGATCTGTTCTTTATACCAGGGCATGTTCTGTTCATATAACTTCGGATCTTTCTTATAGTCATCGATTGCTTTTCGGTACGTCCTTGCCACTGTCGCCACATACAGAGCGGTTTTCATTCTGCCTTCGATTTTCAGACTGTCGATCCCCGCATCGATCAGCTCCGGTATATGTTCGATCATACACAGGTCTTTTGAGTTAAAAATGTAAGTTCCTCTTTCATTTTCATAAACAGGAAGGTACTCTCCCGGTCTTTTTTCTTCCACGACCGCATATTTCCAGCGGCACGGATGAGTACATGCTCCTCTGTTCGCATCTCTTCCCGTAAAATAATTACTCAAAAGACATCTTCCCGAATAAGAGATACACATCGCCCCGTGAATAAACGTCTCGATTTCCAAATCTTCCGGAATATTTGCCCGAAGTTCTTTTAGCTCTTCCATCGACAGCTCTCTGGCAGATACGACTCGACTCGCCCCCTGTTTATACCAGAAATTATAGGTTGCATAATTTGTATTATTTGCCTGAGTGCTTATATGCCTTTCTATCTCGGGGCATATCTCTTTGGCAATCTCAAATACTCCCGGATCTGCAATGATCAGTGCATCCGGTTTGATTTCCTTTAACTCTTCAAAATACTCACGCACCCCGGCAAGGTCATCGTTGTGCGCCAGAATATTAGCGGTCACATATACTTTCACACCATGCTCATGGGCAAATTGAATTCCTTTTCGCATCTCTTCCGTTGAAAAATTCTTCGCTTTTGCTCTAAGACCGAAAGCTTCTCCTCCGATATAGACCGCATCAGCTCCGAAAATAACTGCCGTTTTCAACACTTCCAGACTGCTCGCCGGAATTAATAACTCAGGATGTCTGCTCATCTTTCTCTTCATTCTCCTACTTCTTCTTTTTCTGTTTTTATGGCGGCTTATAATTTTGCGCTTTACTGCGCAATGTCCGTTCCGACTTCCTTTTTCACACTCAGCGCCACCCCGTCTCCTAAAGGAATGATCGATGTTACAAGCGCATCATTATGTTTTAATTCGTACAGATATTCCCGCATCCGCGCATGAATCGTACGATCCCGCCGTTCTACCGCGAAACGTGACTCGATCACATCACCGTCCTGCATCACATTATCCGAGACAAGGATACCGCCCTTTGCAAGCAGACGCAGTATCTCCGGCAGATAATGAATGTACTGACCTTTCGCCGCATCCATAAAAATAAAATCATACGGTCCTTCCAATGTTTTCAGCACATCCATCGCATCGCCTTCCAGCAAAGTGATTTTCTTCTCTTTTCCTGCACGGACAAAATTTTGTCTTGCGATCGGTATTCTCTTCTCATAATTTTCAATCGTTGTGATCGCACATTCTTCCGGTACATATTCACTCATCAATAACGCAGAGAAACCTACGGCAGTTCCGACTTCCAGAACGCGCATAGGTTTTTTTACCATAAGGAGCACCTTTAAGAAGCTCTGCATCTCACGGCGTATTATAGGCACGTTATCAGCCAGAGCCTCTCTCTCGATGTCCTCTAATATTTCACTGTTTTTCGTATCCAGCGAATTGATGAATGTAATAATACGTTCATCTACTATCATAATTTACACATCCACATCCATGATGATCGGAATCACCATCGGTTTTCTCTTTGTCTTTTTCCAAATATAGTCGTTCATGGAATCGCGGATCACAAGTTTGATCTTATTCCAGTCTGTATGACGTCCCGAGAGACACTTATCCACCGCCTCGGATACCGCTCTTCTCGCATCATCCATCAGTTCTTCTGATTCTCTTACATAAACGAAGCCTCGCGATACGATATCCGGACCTGCAAGCAGGCGGTTCGTTCTTCTCTCAAGCGTAAGCACAACAATGATAATACCGTCCTCTGCCAAATGCTGTCTGTCCCGAAGCACGATGTTTCCTACGTCTCCTACCCCGAGTCCGTCTACAAGAATCGCTCCCGTGTGTACTTTATCTACTACTTCCGCACTGTCATCGCACAGTTCCAGCACATCTCCGGACTGAATGATAAATACATTTTCCTTCGGAATTCCAAGTGATTTTGCCACTTCCGCATTTGCTTTCAAATGACGGTATTCTCCGTGGACCGGAATGGCATATTTCGGCTTCACAAGAGAATAGATCAATTTCAGTTCTTCCTGACAGGCATGTCCCGATACATGGGCATCCTGGAAAATAACTTCCGCCCCTTTGGAAGAAAGTTCGTTGATCACACGGGAAACAGACTTCTCATTTCCCGGAATCGGATTAGAACTGAAGATAATCGTATCGTTTGGCTGTATCGTCACTTTTCTGTGCACGTCCGCCGCCATTCTCGACAGAGCCGCCATAGACTCTCCCTGACTTCCGGTTGTGATAAGAACCATTTTCTCCGGCGGATAATTCTTCATCTGATCGATCTCGATCAATGTGTTTTCCGGCACATCCAAATATCCCAATTCTGACGCTGTCGCAATGATATTCACCATGCTGCGCCCTTCCACAACTACTTTTCTTCCATACTTATATGCCGAATTGATAATCTGCTGCACACGATCCACGTTAGAAGCAAACGTAGCGATGATCAGCCTTGTATTCTGATGTTCCGCAAAAATATGATCAAACGTAATACCGACCGTCTTTTCCGACTGGGTAAATCCTCGCCGCTCCGCATTCGTACTGTCTGACATCAGAGCAAGCACACCCTTTTTTCCGATCTCCGCAAACCGCTGTAGATCGATCGCATCTCCGAACACCGGCGTATAATCGACTTTAAAATCTCCTGTATGGATTACGACACCGGCAGGCGAATAGATCGCAAGGGCAGACGCATCCTGAATACTGTGGTTCGTTTTAATAAATTCAATCCTGAATTTTCCAAGATTGATCGACTGTCCGTGGCGGACAACTTTTCGCTTCGTCGTCCGAAGAAGATTATGCTCCTTTAGTTTGTTTTCAATAATGCCCATCGTAAGTTTCGTCGTATAGATCGGCAGATTGATCTCTTTGAGCACATACGGAAGCGCGCCGATGTGATCCTCGTGACCATGTGTGATAACAAACCCTTTCACTTTCGATGCATTGTCTTTCAAGTATGTTACATCAGGGATCACAAGATCGATCCCAAGCATATCATCCTCCGGGAATGCCAGACCGCAGTCCACGACAACAATACTGTCTTCATACTCAAAGGCAGTAATATTCATACCGATCTGCTCTAATCCTCCAAGCGGTATGATACGCAATTTTCCGTTATTCTGTTTTTTCAAAAAATAAACACCTCCACTATTTCCCCTTTTTCATGCATTCTCTGCATATTCCGTAAAACTTTACTTCATGATCAAGAACATGAAATCCAATCGTACGTTCAATGTGACGTTCCGCTTCTTCCAGAAGGTCATCATCGAAAGGAATGATTTTATTGCAAGTTCTGCATATAAGATGATGGTGGTTATGTTTCGATCCGCCGTCCAGCAGATGTCCGATCTCGTAACGCACACATCCCTCATCCAAATTAATCTTGTCTATGAGCTGCATATCCCATAAAAGCTGGATCGTACGGTACACAGTTGCAAGTCCGATTTCCGGATGCTCCTGCGTCACCAGCTCATAAATATCTTCCGCAGTCAAATGCCTGCCTTTATTCTGCTCCAAGACAGAAAGGATCAAAATTCTCTGATTCGTAACTTTCAACCCTTTTTCTCTTAATTTTTCTTTGAGCAGTTCTTCTGTCCTGTTCTTTTTCATTCTATCCTCACCCGAAACATCCAAAAGACATTTTTCACTGCGATTTCACGCATTTTGCCATACTGTCATATCTTATATATCACTGTCCGATTTCCCGTGGAAACTCTCAGAAGTTCCCATAGCATACAATGTAATTTTCTTCTTAGATCAGAGTTCAATACTGACATCTTCAAGAAGTTCCTCAAACACCTTGGAGACCGCCTGTAACTCTTTCTCATTTTCAACGATCTCATAAACGCTCTCGCCTGATTCTTCATCACGAACGTCTTTTAATATCAGACATTCCGCATCGTCATCCTCCGACTCCGCAACAAGAATATACGCGCTCCCGTTGATCTTTGTTTCTTCAAGTATAAAAAATTCGTCCTCACCGTTTCCATCCGCAAATGCAAACTTTACTTTTTCCATATCCGAACCCCTTACATCTTTTATTTTTCTATCCTGATATCCTGCACAAAATCACCGAAAGCGCCAAAAGACACATCCCGGGATTGTAAGCAGCCGCCAAGGTCTTAGCATATCCCGAACTTTGGCTCATTGCCTATACAAAAATGACAGACTTCATTCATTCTGCCTGTTTTTTCATATGCATCAGATCAAGATAACCCTGCAAAATAAACACTGCGGCGATCTGATCTATATGTTTCTTTCTGTTTTCACGGCGCACGTTGCTCTCGATCAGAGTACGTTCTGCCTCTACGGTCGTCAGTCTCTCATCCCACAAAATGACCTCTAACCCGGTTCTGCGTTTGAGCATCTCTCCGAATTCCATAGACTGCTGCGCACGCTCTCCGATATCGTTATTCATATGTTTCGGAAAGCCGAGGACGATCTTCTCCACATCATACTTTTTGATCAGTTCCTCTATCCTCGCGCAAGTCCGCCGAAGTTTATTTTCTTCTTTTCTCTCGATCGTCTCCACTGCCTGAGCCGTAAGACGAAGAGCGTCGCTGATCGCAACGCCTACCGTTTTCGACCCATAATCAAGTCCCATAATTCTCATATCTGATTATTCCCACGAATGATGTTCGATATACGCTTTTAACAGCTCCTCGACCAACTCATCTCTCTCTACTTTCATGATCAGGCTTCTCGCTCCGTTAAAACTTGTAACATATGTCGGATCTCCCGACATGATATATCCGACGATCTGATTCACCGGATTATATCCCTTTTCTTTCAGCGCCTTAAACACGATCTCCAAAATGTCTCCGGCCGAAATCTGCGGTCCCGGTTCTACCTGAAAGAATTGTGTATTGCTGAGATCACTCATCTTGCTGTTCCTCCTTACCTTCTGTCTTTTTGTATAAGAATTCTATTCCTCATTTTTCATTTTCGGAAACTCCGAAATCACTACCTACAATTCTAATATACTCCCATTCAAAATTCAACGTATAATTTGTGAATGATTTTCAATTCTCACTTTTACGATACAATTAGAAATATTTTTTTCGGTTTCTAGTGCAATTTTCATATACTCTTTTGTATGTCCTGTCATAACAGCCTTTCCCTCGATCTGCGCGCGTTCTTCAAAAAGAACTTCCACTTCTTTTCCGATAAAGCTGTCCTCGTATGCCTTTTTCTTCCGTTCGCCGAGGGCGATCATACGGGCGCTTCTTTCCCCTTTGATCTTCTCATCAATCTGGCCGTCCATCACTGCCGCTTTTGTCCCTTCTCTCTTCGAGTATTTGAAAATATGCGTTTCATAAAAATCAACCCGGTCGACAAACGCATAGGAAGCTTCAAACTCTTCCTCTGTCTCCCCCGGAAATCCGACGATCACATCTGTCGTAAGAGCCGGATGATCAAAATATTTTCTCAATATCTGACACCTGTCATAATATTCTCCGCTTGTATACTTTCTGTTCATCCGCTTCAGCGTCGCGTCACATCCGCTTTGAAGAGAAAGATGAAAATGCGGACACACTTTCGGCATCTCGGAAAGCTCTTTTGCAAACTCTTCCGTAATAATCCCCGGCTCAAGAGAACCGAGACGGATCCGTTCGATCCCTTCGACTTTGTGTACTTCTTTTATAAGGTCAAGCAGATGTCTCTGCCCGTCAAAATCGATACCGTAAGAACTCAGATGGATTCCCGTAAGAACAACTTCTTTATATCCGTTTCCGGCAAGATCTCTCACTTCTTCCAGCACGTCCTTTGTCTGCCTGCTCCGCACTCTGCCCCTCGCATAAGGGATGATACAATACGTACAAAATTGATTACATCCGTCCTGCACTTTAATATACGCTCTCGTATGATCTCCCGGTTTTGTCAAATGCAGTTCTTCATACTCTTTCGTACGGTTGATATCTTCCATCGCATATTCTGTATGACCGCTTTTTTCCATTTCATATTGTTTCAATAATTCCGGCAGATCTTTTTTATGATTATTTCCGATCACAATATCAATACACGGATCGATCTCCTTACCCTCCTGCGCCTGTACATAACACCCCGCCGCCACAACGACCGCGTCCGGGTTTAATTTTCTTGCTCGGTGCAGCATCTGCCGAGATTTCCTGTCTGCTATATTTGTCACCGTGCATGTATTGATAATATAAACATCCGCCCCTTCTTTAAAGGGAACGATCTCATAACCTGCCTGTTCAAGCATTTCCTGCATTGCTTCCGTCTCATATGCGTTTACTTTACATCCAAGATTATGAAGTGCCGCTTTTTTCATAAGTTTACCTCTTTTTCCTATTCTTTCTATCATTGTTCCTTGACTTTTAGTTCCCTATCCCGTAGAATATTCATAGGGTTTTGACCCTATTTTATCACATATTTCAAGGAGGTAGCAAAATGAAAACTGTACAGATTTCATTAAATTCAATCGACAAAGTAAAATCTTTCGTAAATGAGATCACAAAATACGACAACGACTTCGATTTAGTATCTGGAAGATACGTTATAGACGCCAAATCCATTATGGGAATTTTCAGTCTTGATCTCTCCAAACCGATTGATCTTAACATTCACGCAGACGGCGACGTTGATGCAATCCTCGCTGCACTTGACCCGTATATCATCAAATAATAACAGTCAAACATATTTATGCGTAAATGCACAATGCAAAAAGCTGTCTCTTTTGAGACAGCTTTTTTGTAATGGCGACGAGCCAAAGCCCGGGATATACCAAAACTTCGGCAGCCGCTTACAATCCCTGAACATGCCTTTTGGCACTTTCGGTGATTCTATGCCCCTACGGTGATCACTTCTGCAGTTTCAAGCGCCGTCTTCATCAGATCATCGATACAATCTGCCAGATTGATCTCCGACTTTTCGATTCTTTCTACATTCGGCCTTGTCACCGGATGCTTTGCCACGAAAATCGTGCAGCAGTCTTCAAACGGCTGGATTGAAACTTCGTATGTGTCGATCTTTTCAGATATTTCCACAATCTCTTTCTTATCAAATCCGATAAGCGGACGGTATACCGGCAGTGTGCAGACAGCGTTTGTCGCCGCAAGACTCTGCATCGTCTGACTCGCCACCTGTCCGATGCTCTCTCCCGTAACAAGACCGAGACAGCCGTTTTTCTTCGCAAAATGTTCTGCGATCCGCATCATATACCGACGCATGATGATCGTCAGCTCATCGTGCGGACATTTTTCATAAATGGCAAGCTGAATATCGGTAAAATTAACAATGTGAAGCTTGATCGGACCTGAATAAGCAGATACGAGTCTTGCAAGATCTATCACTTTTTCTTTCGCTCTCTCACTTGTATACGGCGGTGCGTGAAAATAAACCGCCTCCAGCTCAACGCCGCGTTTCGCAACCATATAACCGGCTACCGGACTGTCGATCCCTCCCGACAGCAGAAGCATCGCACTGCCGTTTGTTCCGACAGGCATTCCTCCCGGACCCGGAATGATCTCGGAATAAATATAAACTTCTTCTCTTATCTCTACATTCAGACGTACTTCCGGATCGTGCACATCAACTTTCATCTCAGGATATGCATCAAGAACCGCCTCGCCAAGCGCACAGTTTAATTCCATCGAATTCATCGGATAGCGTTTATTCGCGCGTCGCGCTTCTACTTTAAACGTCTTGTCTGCCTGAGGATACATCTCGCCTACATAAGCAGTCACGTCTTTTTTCAATCCTTCCGGATCTTTCACTTCTTTGCGGACAACCGGACAGATCCCTACAATGCCGAATACTTTTTTGAGACTTTCAACCGTCTCCTCATAATCATATTCACCCTCGCAGTCCACATAGACTCTTCCGTGACATTTATGAACAAGGAATTCTCCGTCTACGCTCTGAAGAGCATACCTGATCTGACGCACAAGCGCATCTTCAAATATATAACGATTCTTTCCCTTGATCCCTATTTCTCCATATTTAATCAAAAATGAATGAAACTCCATCTTCTTCTCCTTCTTTGCGCCATATCTTTCTGTCATGTGAAATCAGCGCCGTGTATATTTCCGAAGCATCGGAATACAATTATATAGTGTTTCCAACGTATAGTCAATTTCTTCTTTTGTCGTAAACTCCGACAAACTGAACCGCAGCGTCGAATCAAGATATTCTCTCGGCGTTCCTATCGCCTGAAGAACACCGCTTATCGCCGGATGATTAGATGCACATGCCGAGCCTGCCGACACACAGATTCCACGATCTTCCAGCGTATGGAGCAGGACTTCGCTCCTCACTCCGGCAAATCCCGCGCTGACAATGTGCGGAGCGCTTCCTTCATCTGTAAGTCCATGCACTTTCACATTGCCAATCTGTGAAATACAGTCTATAAAATGCGTTTTCAGTTCCCGCATATGCTCCGTTTTCAGCTCAAGATCCTGATAGATCATTTTTGACGCCAATGCCAATCCTGCGATTCCAGGTACGTTTTCCGTTCCTGAGCGCATATCTTTTTGCTGACCGCCTCCGAAAATGATCGGTTTTATCTTCACACGGCTGTCCACATAAAGAAATCCCGCCCCTTTCGGTCCGTGAATCTTATGTCCGCTGGCCGAAAGCATATCGACTCCAAGTCTTTTCGGATAGATCTTATACTTTCCGAATCCTTGAACCGCATCCGTATGAAATAAGATTGACTGTTTATACTGCTTCATGATCCGGGCTGCCTCAGCAACGGGCTGTACCGTTCCGATCTCGTTATTGACATACATGACCGATACAAGGATCGTCTCCGGACAAAGCGCTTCTTTCAGCGCGTCAAGCCGAATTCTTCCGCATTCGTCAACAGGAAGATACGTGACGCGAAATCCTTCTTCCTCTTCCAGATAATGCATTGTATTCAAAATGGCAGGATGTTCCACACAAGAAGTGATCAGATGATTTCCGTTCCTTCGATTGGCCCGCGCACATCCTATCAGCGCCTGATTATCACTTTCCGTACCTCCGGAGGTGAAAATAATTTCTTTAGCATTTACTTTTAAAAGCTTGGAAATCGTTTCTTTTGCTTCTTTTATATATCTTTCAGCTTCCATTCCCTTCCGATACATTGCCGACGGATTCCCGTAATCCCGACACATGATATGATAGACAAGCTCTCCCACTTCCGGATAACACATCGTTGTAGCTGAATTATCAAGATAAACTTCCATGATTCCTTTCCTTTACTGATTTCTTACTATTAAATTATGACTCTTCTCTTTTCGGTGACACAGCGCGGCTTTCTATATGATACATCAAGATCGAAAGTGTCGTAAGACCCGCAGTCTCTGTCCTTAAAATCCGCTTTCCAAGCGTGACCGGCCGCGCCCCTTTCTCTTTTGCCCTGAGCACTTCCGCTTCTTCAAAACCTCCTTCAGGACCGATAAATATTCCGACCGACTGTCCCGGTTCTATTTGTTCGATCACTCTCACAGTCTCGGCCATACCTTCTTCCAGTTCATACGGGATAAGAACGACGTCAAGACTTTCTGCCTGTTCTAATGCTTCCGTAAAAGAACATACTCCGCAAACTTCCGGAATCACGCCTCTTCCCGACTGCTCTGCCGCTCCTTTTGCGATTAGCTGCCAGCGTTCCTGCTTTTTCACCGCTTTCTTCTCATCTAACTTTACGACCGAACGTTTTGCCGAAAACGGAACGATTTTGTGAGCGCCCAGTTCTACCGACTTTTGTACGATCCATTCCATCTTATCGCCTTTCGGAAGTCCCTGAAACAAAATAATTTCCGATGGAAGTTCCGTCTCGGTATCCAGCTTTCGGAACACATCGAGCACTGCCTGATCTTTCTCATACCGATTCAGGCAGCAAAGATAAGTCGTCCCCTGACCGTCATTGATCCTTACATCTTCTCCCACTTTCATGCGAAGTACATTTTTCATATGGTTGAGATCCGCGCCCCTGATCAAAATTTCACTTTCTGTGATCCATGACGGCTCTGCAAAAAACTGCTGCATTCCTCTTCTCCTTACCGTTTTAATTTTTTCGGGCTGTCACACAGACCCACTCGCCTTGATATGTAATGTCAAGCACTTCCAGACCTGCTTTTTTCACAGCTTCCACAACCGTTTCTTCTTTATCATCGATAATACCGCTTGTAATATAGATTCCGCCCTTTTTTATCTGATTCACGACAACCGGAGTCAGCGCTACAAGAACGTCCGCTAAAATATTGGCCGCAACAATGTCATAACACTCATATCCGACTTTATCCTGTACTTCTTTGTCATCGATAATGTTTCCGATCATCACCTCATAACGGTCTTTTGAGATTCCGTTCACTTCCATATTTTCATGAGTTGCATCGATAGCACAAGGATCTAAGTCTGTTCCGACCGAATATTTTGCACCGAATTTCAACGCAAGCATCCCGAGGATCCCGCTTCCGCACCCTACGTCAAGAATCTTCGTATTCTCCGTTACATATTTGCGGATCTGGCGGATGCAAAGCTGAGTTGTCTCATGCATTCCCGTTCCGAACGCCGTACCCGGATCGATATGGATGATCATTTTATCTTCGTCTTCCGGCTTTACCTCTTCCCATGACGGAATGATCAAAACATCGTCTACATAAAACTGGTGAAAATACTGCTTCCAGTTGTTCACCCAGTCCACATCTTCCGTTTCCGACTCTTCGATCAGACACTCTCCGACGTTTACATAAGCCGACATTTCCTCCAGTTCTTTTCTTACATCCGACAGGATCTTCTCTTTGTCTTCTTCCGGTTCCAAGTAAAAACTCAGATACGCCACGCCGTCATCCGCTTCTGTCTGCGGAAGGATATCTACAAACATCTGCTCCTTGTCCGACTGAGTAAGAGGAATTTTATCCTCGATCTCCACTCCCTGAATTCCGAGATCCATAAGCATACTGCTTACAATATCTTCTGCTTCCGTCGTCGTCTTTAACCGAAATTTATTCCATTTCATTTTTTAATCCTCCTGAAACCATAAATTCAAATCTACATTTCCCGTGATACCGGGAACTGCGCCCGTTTCACTGTACTGCCATATTTTATATTCATACGGACACTGCGGCGTCTCATGATAATCCGCATACCAGAAATCATACTCTGTAAGCTGCTCCATATCAAGCGTAAAAGTCATCCATTTTAAATTTGCGTAAATCATCGGATCGTATCCCGCATGTTCGATCGTATCACAAAACACTTTGCAATAATTCGTAAAATCCTGCCGCGTATTTCCATCTGTTCTCGCGCTGTCCCACTTGATCTCTTCTGTATCAAAAACAACAGGACCCGTAATATTATAATGCTTCAAATGCTCAAGCACAAATTCCGCTTCCTCCACTGCCTCAGCCGGAGAAACTGCCTGTGAAAAAAAATACACGCCTACCTGCAGCCCTGCTTCCAGAGCGTTCTTCACGTTTTGCTCGTACATCGCATCCAATACAAGAGAGCCGCTCTCTCCGTAAGCCCGATACCCGAGACGAACCATAACAAATTCGACACCGGATTCTTTCACCTGCTTCCAGTCGATCACTTCTCCTTGAAATTCAGATACGTCGATCCCAAGTTTTGCCTTTGCACCTGTTTCCGGGTCCTGATAGCTTTTATAACCTGTCTGCTCATCTGTCTTTAAATCGGAAAAATCGTAAGTACATTTCGGAACATCCGAAAGCAGCGGCGCTTCATAACGGTTCTCTTCCACATCTTGAAAACAGTATCGCTTCTTTTCCCCGTCCTGATTGCCGCCTGCATTTTGTATGAGAGAACCGTTCTTCTGAACAATCCACTCTCCCGAATCGTATGTTTTATCCTCATTTCCTGTTACAGACTGCGAAATCACCTCTTTTTTCGGAGAACAGGCTGCCAGCATAAGAATCGTACAGCTTACAACCGCAATCATCTTTGCCGTTTTTCTCATACTGATTTTTATTTTCAGACTCGTCCTCTCCCCGTTTTCATCTGTCTTCTTTTTGAATCTGTCCATAGATACGCCTCTTTCTTTCCGATTCATCTATATACGCGCTTCTTCACTCCCGCCCCTTCTCATCCTTTAAATGACCGCTTACTTGAAACTTTCCGCTCTCTCTGCGAACATAATATCTCCGATTTTGATCTCTCCGCCTCGGATCACTTTTGCAAAAACACCTTCTCTCGGCATAATGCACTCTCCCATCTTCTGAAAAATAAGACACCCGTGATGACACTCTTTTCCGATCTGCGTCATCTCTAAGATCACATCGCGGCATATAAGCCGTGTTCCGACCGGAAAAGAGCGAAAATCCAAGTTTGTTACTACAAGATTCTCTCCGAAAGCGCCGTCGATCACTTCTGCTCCTTTTGCCCGAAACGCTTCGATCTTATCATGAGAAAGAAGACTCACCTGCCGATGCCATTTTCCGGCATGAGCGTCGCCTTCTATCCCAAAATCTTCTATAAAATGTGCGCTGCCCACATTTTGCTTCTGCGTTCCTTTTTCTCTGCTTACACAGACTGCGAGCACTGTTCCGCTTTCTGCTTTTTCTGACATTTTTCTCACACTCCCCGCTATCTTTGTTTTATCTTCTTTATCTTATTGCTCTGATTTTTTGTTCTGATTTCTTTTTCCTGTCAACCGCCGATCTGAGACATCTTTTTTGTTTCGATTTCTTCGCCTTTTCCAGATCTTCCGAACTCATGACCGTCAGGTTTAAAAAACACCGCTTCTCTCATCTTCTCCTCGATCAAACTGTCATCCGCCCCGTTTCTTAACATTTCCCGAACGTCTGTGCCGTTTCCGTATTGCAGACACGGCTTTAAAAATCCTTCCGAAGTGAGTCTGATCCGATTACATTTATAACAAAATTTATGCGAAAGGGCGCTGATAAATCCGATTCTCCCATCAAAATTATGAAAACGAATATACTCTGCCGGTCCGTTTCCTACTCTTTTTTTATATATTTCATAATCGCCGAATTCGTTGTGAAGCAATTTATATATTTCTTCAGACATTTTTCCGTTGAAATTTTTCCCATTTCCAATAGGCATCATCTCAATGAATCTGACATCTATTTTCCTTTTTTTCGCCAAAAGCGCAAGAGAAATGCAATCTTCTTCACAGAAAGGCACACAATTTACTTTCACTTTCAGATCAGGATATTTTAACGCAGATTCCATGCCTTCCAACGCCTTTTTTATATCACCGCCCCGCGTCATCCGAAAATAACGTCTTTCGTCAAGCGTATCAATGCTTATATTAACAGAAGCAAGCCCGTTTGAAACTAATTCGTTTATTTGTTCTTTTAATAATATCCCGTTTGTTGTCAACGTCACTTCATCTATACCCGGAATACCCTTTAACTTCCCGACAAGATCCGGTATTCCCCGCCGCACAAGCGGCTCTCCGCCTGTCAGCTTGATTTTCGTAATGCCAAGTCTTACCCCAATCCTGCACACTCTTTCAATCTCTTCAAAAGAAAGGATGTCTTCATGCGGAAGAAAGGAAAAGCCCTCTCCCGGCATACAATAAACACACCGCAGATTACACCTGTCTGTTACGGATACCCGCATGTAATCAATCCGCCTGCCGTACTGATCGTTCATCGTCCGCACTCTCCCGCCTGTCCTGTCAATATTTCAAGTCCATGTTCCACTACCGGAAGAACTGCTTCCAGATTTTCTTTTACCGCTTTCGGACTGCCCGGAAGATTCACGATCAACGTATGATTTCGGATCGCGGAAACAGCTCTGCTCAACATTGCCCTCGGCGTCACTTCCGCCGAAGCTGCTCTCATCGCCTCTGCGATCCCCGGAACATTCCGATGTGCAACTGCCATTGTAGCCTCAGGAGTACAATCACGCAAAGAAAACCCTGTACCTCCTGTCGTAAATACGATATCAACCTTTTCATCATCACAAAGTGTACATAGACACTTTTCAATTTCTTTTTGCTCATCCGGGAGAAGTTCCGTTCTCACAACATCGTATCCCTGATCCGCGATCATCTCACAGATCAACGGGCCGCTCTTATCTTCTCGTTCTCCCGCAAATCCTTTATCACTCATCGTAACGACCGCAGCTTTCCATCTGCGCGTCCGTTTCTCTTTTTTGCGGCACACGTTCTCCACATCTTCTGCCTCTGCATTTCCCGCAGATCTGTTTTCTGCCGACAGATTTTCACCGACAAGTCCGGCACACCGGTCAAAATCGTTCCATATATCTCCGCTTTTGCCTCCGGTCTTTTTCAAAAGACGGATATCGGTAATCTCCATCTTCTTATCCAATGCTTTACACATATCGTAAATCGTAAGAAGCGCGGCGCTCACTCCTGTCAAAGCCTCCATCTCAACTCCGGTCTTTCCTGTCACTTTCACTGTACAGGTACAGAAGATCGCACATTCTTTCTCATTCATACGAAAATCCACCTTACAATTCGTAAGCGGCAATATATGACACATAGGAATCAGATCTGAGGTCCGCTTCGCCCCTGCAATACCCGCCGTTGCCGCAACAGCCAAAACGTCGCCTTTACCGACTGTCCCTGCTTTCACAGCCTGAAAAACATCCCGGTTTACAAGAATCTTCCCTTCTGCCACAGCCTCTCGTGCCGTCTCTTTTTTGTCGGTCACATCGACCATGACCGCTTTTCCGTTTTCGTCAAAATGTGTTAATCCCATATAGAGTCCTTTCCGTTCTCTTACATTTTTCCAAATCATTTTTTATTCTACCACAGTTTCATAAATTTTTCGACGACAAGATTGTAAAAAAAGAATGCCCTGTACCGTGTTGCAGTACAAAGCACTCTTTTTGAATCTTCTTTCGTATATTTACATTTATAAAACAGACGCCGCTTCATGAGCGGTATGAACCGCATGATATAATGTTCCTATTTTCGTATTACAGTCTCCGACGAAAACAACTTCTCTCCCCGCATCCGCAAATGCCTGTACTTTCTCTTCATTTGCTTTTACCCCCAGCGAAAGGATGATCTGTTCATATGAAAGTTCTATCGTTTTTTCATTTTTTACAAATACGATGCGGTCGCCCTCAATGTTCATTTTGACACCGCCGATCATCTTGACCTGTTCTGCTTCCAACAGTCCGCGCAGGGCAATTTGATTAAATTTGGCGCCTCCTCTTCCAAAATCACAGACATCGATCATGTCAACCAAAGTAACTTCTTTTCCCGCTTTTGCCAAAGACAGCGCTGCTTCGCATCCGGTAAGTCCTGCGCCTACGATCACAACTTGCTTCTTTGCAGAAACTTTCCCAAGCTCCACATCTCCGACCCATACGACATCCTCTCTGCCTTTCGCAAACTTCGGAATAACAGGCTCTGCTCCGACTGCCACGATCACCGCGTCATAGTCTTTTCCCTTCAGATCTTCCGCCCGAACTTCACTGTTCAAATGAACAGAAACCCTCTCTTGACCGGAAATAGAATGAATCGTCCATTCTACATATTTTTTGATATCTTGCTTGAATTTCGGAGCGCCTGCCATTGTGAGGACTCCGCCTAAATGATCTTCTTTTTCATAAAGATCTACTGTATGCCCTCTTTGCGCCGCCGTTCTCGCCGCCTCGATTCCCGCAGGTCCTCCGCCTATCACGGCAATCCTCTTAGGCAAAGTGTTCCCCAGATTCATATACAATGTTTCCATCCCAAGTTCTGCGTTTACAGAACACCTCACCGGAGCAAGATCATAATGCGTCCGGTTAATACAATAATTGCATCTGACGCATGGTCTTGTATTCTCAGGGCATCCGCTTTTGGCGTTCTTAACCACCATCGGATCTGCCATCAGTCCTCGCGCCATAGAAACCATATCGGCCTTTCCTTCCGCAATATACTGTTCCGCCTGCTCTAATGTAACCGACCCGACTACCGTCACCGGAACAGAAATCTCTTTCCTGATTTTTGCCGCGTCTTCGATGTTGATTCCATGATCGTAATAGATCGGCTGATTCATATAAGGAGCAAGTTTTTGCTCGGAATGCATCCCTCTGGATACATGAAGAAGATCGATATACGGCTCAATCCGTTTTACAAATGCGATAACTTCATCCAGGGAAGGCGAACCCTCGATCATATCATTTGCATTGATCCGATATTCGATAGCCAGACGATCTTTGATCTTCTCACGAACCGCAGCGAGCAGTTCCACCGTAAATCTTGATGCATTTTCAATCGTATCCGCGCCATATTCATCTGTTCTTTCATTGATCCTCTTGTTCAAAAAGCATCCCGGAAGCTGCCCGTGAGCTCCATGGATCACAAGACTGTCAACTCCGCATCTTACCGCGCGCTCTGCCGCCAACGCAAAATCTTCAATATATTCCTTGATCTGTTCTTTCGTCATATAAGTAGGGTCAAGCTCTACCGCCGGCTTATCGCCGTTGTGATCTCTGTCTGCGAAGTTTCCGCCATACATATTAATGGCAAAAAGTTCTATTCCGATCTTGCACTGATACATATGGACAAGATCTGATAAGATCGTCATTTCATTTACGACACTTTCTTCGCTCATTCGCAGCAGATGAGTGACAAATGGAGGGAGATTTCGATTGACGCAGCCACATCCGATATTAATACATGCCGCTCCGCCTTTTACGATATCCCTTACCCATTCAATCAATTCACGGTTTACATGACCGTCCGCCGTCGCAAAGGACGGCCATACAGGAGTGAAAGAAACTCTGTTTTTCAATGTCATGGGGCCGATTTTGATAGGACTTAAAACATGTTCGTAGTTCATTTTCTGTTCATTCATTTTCCGATGTTCCTTTCAAAAGTATTTAATCATCTTTTGAATGTCTTGCACCGATCTGAAAATCTTCGTTATGATCGAACATATATTTCACGGTGATTGGATCATCCCCTGTCAGTTTTTTGAAATCATCAGTAAAGATATCCATTTTTCCTTCTCTGATCGCCTGCGCAAACGTCACCATTCCATCGCTTGAAAACGGAGCTTCACTGTCTTCCAGGAATACGCCGTCCGTCGTTCTTGGCACTCCCATAGCATCCCATATCTGATAATTTTCTTCATCCGTTACATTCTGGAACGTCAGATTGTTTCCTGTGGATTCATTTCCAATCTCAATAAACTGAGTAATCGTCATCAGCTCCGGTCCGTTAATATCCCAGACTTTCTGTGTAAACTCACCTGATCTGTGAAGCGCGTACGCTACAGCTTTCGCACAGTCTTTTCTTGAAATATAAGCCATTAATCCATCACCTTGTGAATTTGTAAGCGGAGTTCCCATTTTTACATAAGTAAAGTAATTTGTGACCATCGCCTCTGCATACTGTGAATTTCTCATAAACTGATAATCTAAGCCGACCTCTTTTATATAATTTTCTGTATAAATGTGGTCTTTCTTTTCAACACTAGGATTTGTCTCATCGTCTGCATTCACTAACGAAGTATAAATAATCTGTTTTACTCCTGCCGCTTTTGCCGCATCTATCGCATTTTTATGAGCTTTCTGCCTTTTCGCTCCTACAAACGGCATCGAAATAAGAGCCAGCGCATCTGCTCCTTTGAATGCCTCCGACAATCCATCTGCGTTGTTAAAGTTTGTCTGACGAGTCTCGACTCCCATATCTGCATATTTTTTGAGCGCCTCTTCACTATAACCACAAAAGATCAGATTCTCTTTCGGTTCTAAAGTAAGCAAAATTTCAGCGGCAGTTTCACCTAAATTTCCGTCAACACCTGTCAATAATAATTTACCCATCGTTTCATTTCTCCTTTGCTTTTCATACTGTAATGATAATATTTTAACAAGCAAAAAGAAACTACCTGCTTTTCTATAAAGACTATAAGTTTTTCTTATAATCTTTAAAATATGCTACAATATATTCATAAAACTGAACAACACTTTGTTTTTTATTTTCTTTTAAATAAGCCACCGCAAAATCTGCATGATGATGACTTCCTACTATTTTTACAGTGCACAGATCTTCCTCTTCCGGCACAACCTCTCTGCCTGTATATCCTATTCCTTCATCCAGTTTTATAGATATAAAATACTCCGAAAGAGAATTCACTTCTTTTACAATATTCGGTTCAAACCCATCCAATATAAACGCCTTCATAAAATCATCATAAAACTTTCTGCCCATCTGCGAAGATAACGTGATCATCGGCTCGTCTTTTACTAAAATGGGGTTGATGCTTTTATACTGACTTAATCTGTTTTTTCTGCTGCATACAATACACGTTTCCGACTGATGAATCGTTTCATAAGAAATATCCGGGTTTACAGAAAACTCTGATGACAGACCAAAAGCAATATCAATATCTCCTGCCTCCAACAGCTTTTTCCCCTCTTCAAATGTATAAACACGAACATCAAAATGCGTTTCATGCCCTTCTTTATATTCATTGATAATACGGGGAAGATATTTATTTTCAAACGGACCTGTAATCCCACTACTATTTTCTGCGAATTCTTTTTTTGAATATAACGCGTCTGTTTCTCGATTTTCTCATATTCCTCAGATAACTGTTTGATCTTCTGATAATAATATTTACCGGCTTCCGTCAATTCAGGGCGGTATTTACTCCTGTCAAATAAACGAACTCCGACTTCTTCTTCCAGTTTAGAAATCTGCTGGCTAATGGCAGCCTGCGACAAATAGTGCTTTTTCGCCGCCTGCGAAAAGCTTCCTGTTTCTACAACTGACATAAAAAAATAAAAACTCTTTTTTAACATGTTGCCACCTCACCTGTTCCTGAGAATACTCGTTCTTTAAACTGCTTTCCTTTTTAGTATTCTTTCGTGTTATATGTGCGAAAGATCTTGCACTCAAGCTTCGGTTGTAAAAACTCAGTGCAGTTCAACTCCCATCATACCACATACAAAAATCATTTGCATCCGATCAGAACTCAACTCCACCGTCCGATCAGACCCCAGTTCGATTTCATCGCTTCACTCTTCATCTCACTGATGGGCGTCCGCCCTATGCTTAAAAAAGAAGTCTCTGCCTTTTGCAAGCAAGCTTGCTCAGCAGAGAACTTCTTTTTTATGCGCAGGTTATGTTTTCTCTCCGTCCGATCAGACCCCAGTTCGATTTCATCGCTTCGCTCTTCATCTCACTGACGGGCGTCCGCCCTATGCTTAAAAAAGAGGACTCCGCACCTTGTAAGCAAGCTTACGCTGCGGAGTCCTCTTTTTTATGCGCAGGTCTGATCTGTTGATTCAAACTGTGAATTGTATAGTTCGGCGTAGAAGCCGTTTTGGGCGAGGAGTTGTGTGTGTGTTCCTTGTTCGATGATATCGCCGTCTTTCATAACGAGAATGAGATCTGCGTCTCGGATTGTCGATAATCTATGGGCGATAACGAAACTTGTTCTGCCTTTCATCAAATTATCCATTGCTTTTTGGATTCTTACTTCTGTTCTTGTATCGACGGAACTTGTCGCTTCGTCAAGAATGAGGATCTTCGGATCTGCAAGTATTGCTCTTGCGATCGTAAGAAGCTGTTTTTGTCCTTGTGAGATGTTTGTTGCTTCTTCATTGATTTCCATCTGATAGCCTCCCGGAAGTGTCTGGACGAAACGGTGAACATGTGCTGCTTTTGCTGCCTGTATAACTTCTTCCTCTGTTGCGTCGAGTTTTCCGTAACGGATGTTATCCATGATCGTTCCGTGGAAGAGCCATGTATCTTGAAGTACCATTCCGAACATTTCTCTTAGTTCGCTTCTGTTGAAGTCTCTTACGTCATGGCCGTCGATCTTGATCGAACCGCTGTTTACATCATAAAAGCGCATGAGCAGTTTGATCATCGTTGTTTTTCCGGCTCCTGTAGGACCGACGATTGCGATTTTCTGACCTTCTTTTACATTTGCAGAGAAATCGTTAATGATGATCTTTTCCGGATTGTATCCGAAATGAACATTTTCAAACTGTACATTTCCGTGAAGTCCTTCTACCGAAACAGGGTGTTCAACCGTCTGATCTTCTTCCTTTTCTTCGAGGAATTCAAACACCCGCTCCGATGATGCCGCCGCAAGCTGAAGCATGTTTGTCACCTGAGCAACTTGTTGGATCGGCTGTGTAAAGTTTCTCACATACTGAATAAATGACTGGATATCTCCGACTTCTATTGTCTTTTTAATCGCCAGAAAACCTCCGAGTATCGCTACTCCTACATAACCTAAGTTCCCTACAAACTGCATGACCGGCATCATCATTCCAGAGAAAAACTGGGATTTCCATGCAGATTCATACAATTTATCATTTGTCCGGTCAAATTCACGGATCACATCGTCTTCTTTGTTAAATGCCTTGATCACGTTGTGTCCGCTGTACACTTCCTCGACCTGACCGTTTACATTTCCGAGATATTCCTGCTGTCCGCTGAAATATTTCTGCGAATGTTTCATAACGAATGAGATCAGGCCAACGGAAATCGGCAGGATCAACAGCGCCACAACCGTCATAAGCGGACTGATCGAAAGCATCATAACGAGAACTCCTATCAGAGTCGTCACAGAAGTAATAAGCTGCGTCGCGCTTTGGTTCAAACTCTGTCCGAGAGTATCTACATCATTTGTCACACGGGAGAGCACCTCTCCGACAGGCTTCGTATCAAAATAATCCATCGGCATCCGATTGACCTTTTCCGTAATATCTTTTCTCAATCGGTACGTCGTTTTCTGTGAGATTCCGGTCATAATCATTCCCTGAATAAAGGAACAAAGCGCGCTGACTACATACAGACCGAGAGTAATAAGAAGGATCTGTCCGATTTTTCCGAAATCCATTCCCGATCCGCCCGATACTTTACTGACAAGCCCGTTAAAAATCTCTGTTGTAGCCTTACCTAATATTTTCGGTCCGACAATGTTAAATACCGTTCCGCATACTGCGAAAACAGCGACAAAAAGCATCTGCACTTTATATACGCTCATATATTTTACAAGTTTTTTAAGCGAGCCTTTAAAATCCTTTGCTTTTGCTCCTCCTCGCATTCCTCCATGAGGACCTTTCATTCCGTGCCTAGACATCGCTTCTCACCTCCTGTTCCGCTGTTTTTGCACTGATTGCTTCTTTTCTTTCTTCTGTTTTTATCGTTTCACTTTTTATATCTTCCGTTTTTCTGTCTTCACTTTGCATTCCATCTTGAAGTTCTTTTTCAGACAACTGGGATGCCGCAATCTGTTTGTAAACTTCACAGTTTCTAAGAAGCTCTTTATGTGTACCGATTCCTGCAATCTTTCCATCATCAAGTACAATGATCTGTTCTGCATTTAAAATCGTACTGATTCGCTGTGCCACGATCAGCACCGTACTTTCTTTCGTCCGCTTTTTCAAAGCTTTCCGTAGAGCAACGTCTGTCTTGAAGTCAAGCGCCGAAAAACTGTCGTCAAAAATAAACACTTCCGGTCGTTTTGCGATCGCCCTTGCGATTGAAAGTCTCTGTTTCTGGCCTCCGGACACATTCGATCCGCCCTGCGAAATAGGACTTTCATATTTGTTCGGCTTTGCTTCGATAAACTCTGTTGCCTGCGCTATCTGCGCAGCTTCTTTCATCTCCTGCCCGCCGCCTTCCGGATTCCCGAACATAATATTCGATGCGATATCACCTGAGAACAACAGTCCTTTCTGAGGAACATACCCAAGTTTATCTCTCAAATCATGCTGTGTCACTTCACGAATATCTGTTCCATCCAAACGGATACTTCCGTCCGTCACATCATAAAAACGGGGGATCAGATTGACAAGCGTTGATTTTCCGCTTCCGGTACTTCCGATAATCGCTGTCGTTTCTCCCGGTTTTGCCGTAAATGTAATATCTTCAAGAACATTTTCATCCGCACCCGGATATTTGAAAGAAACATGGTCGAATGTGAGCACACCTTTTTGTTTTTCTTCAAATTTTTTCGGTGTTTTCGGATCATGGATCACCGTCCTGCTGGACAGAACCTCATCCACACGATCTGCCGCAACAGCCGCTCTTGGAAGCATAACCGACAACATGCATATCATAAGGAATCCCATAATAATCTGCATCGTATACTGGATAAACGCCATCATATCTCCGACCTGCATCTGTCCGTCGTTGATTCCTTTTGCACCGGACCACATGATCAAAACCGAGATCCCGTTCATAATAAGCATCATGATCGGCATCATAAACGTCATCGCGCGATTTACGAACAGATTTGTTTTCATCAGATCCATATTTGCTTTGTCAAACCGCTTTTCCTCATGCTTCTCTGTACTAAACGCCCTGATCACAGGAAGTCCGGTCAATATTTCTCTCATAACAAGGTTCACTTTATCAACTAATTTCTGCAGGCTCTTAAATTTCGGCATTGCAACCGCAAACAAAACCAAAACGACTAAAGCGATCAAAACAACTGCCAGACCGATGATCCAGGACATTGAAACATTTGTCTGAAATACCTGCACAATGCCTCCGATCGCAAGAATCGGCGCATAAAGTACAATTCTAAGCAGCATCACGATAATAAACTGTACTTGTTGGATATCGTTTGTACTTCTCGTGATCAAAGACGCCGTGGAAAAATGATCGAACTCATTGCTTGAATATCCTACGACTTTCTTAAACACTCTTCCTCTTAGATCGCGTCCTGCCGCCGCTCCGACGCGGGATGCAAGAAATCCGACAAGAACGCTTGCCACCATTCCGAGAAATGCAAGACCGATCATTTTTGCTCCTGTTGAAAACAGATAGCGAAACTGCAATTCATCCATATCGATACCGAGATCTGCATAAGCTTCTTTTACATAATTTACGGCAGCCTGCTCTGTGATCGTATCAGGAAGTTCTTCCGTCTTTTTTTCTATCTCCGATACAAATGCCTGTTTCTGCTCCTGCGGCATCATTTTCAAAATATCCAAAACCGTCATATCTTCCGATATCATTTCCGGAGGAAGCTGTGCTTTCAACTGTTCTTCGATATCTGCGGTCATATCGCTTCCTGATTCAAATCCTGCCGCCATCATCATAGGCGCTGCCAGAATACCGCTTAATTTTTCCGTCCTATCCGTATCTTCTTTTACAGTATCTTTTAAGACATAAGCCTGTTCTTCATATGTTTTGTCATCCTTTTCATATGCCGACAAAACAGTTTTTCCGTCTTTTTCAGAAGTAAAAAGCAAAAGTGTCTCCATATCTTCCGCGGAAATCGCATCCGGTATATGATCTTCAACTCCGCCTTGTTGGATTCCCACATTGACGATGTCCGAAGTATATGCAGGCAAAGACAGATCACAATACGCCTGCACGATCAAAATGGCCACGATCGCAAGAAGCGCTTTCCAGTGCTCGGACGCATACTTAAATAAGTTTTTCATATCTTTTCTTTCCTTTCATATTGATCAATATTATTGTTTACATGAACTAAAAGCCTGCGAAACAATATTTTTTCTTCTACGCTCATTCCTTTAAGCAGGATCTCCTCCATTTTATCCGTCACGTCTTTTATAGATTGAATGCACGAACGTCCTTTCTCTGTAAGCGCCAACCGCATAACTCTCTGATCCGCAGGATCTGTCTGTCTTGCAATATATCCAAACTGTTCCATTTTACGGATCGATGATGTAATCGACGGAGCGGTAATATTCAACTGCTTTGCCAGATCCTTCTGCGACATAGACTCACAGTGATGAAGCGTAAGTAAAATACTTGCCTGACTTCTGTTTAGATCAAATACACTGTACATATCTTTTGCCGCAACTTTCGCCCGGTGCGACACAATTCCCAATATCCCGATCACCGGAGCATCGTTTATATCACATTGAAACATGTTATGCCTCCCTCTTACTTTTTATTTATTAGTTAGATAACTAAATAATATATTAGTAATATAACACAAAAAAGTCAACATATACATGTTGACTTCACATTTTTTTCATACTTTTTGACTAATTTTATTTAGTAGGTTAATTATATGTCTCCTGATTTTCTTCCCGTTCTTTCATTTTGATCGTCTGCACATTGATTCCGTTTACTTCTATATGATCGTCCACCGGTATCACAAGACAGCGGCGTCCGTCAATGATCCTCGTCTCAACGAGATCCGCTCTTTCCGGATTTACCTTAATAACGATGTCCGGAGTTTCAATCTGAAACTTTCTCGTCTCTGCAATATTAGATGCTAAAAGCGATGTTTTTTCTCCTGCATTTTCCGTGAAATTGCGGTCGAAACTTTCCATCTTTTCCGCCTCTACACCGCTTTGCTCAAACACTTTCTTCATATCTGTCAGATCAAGCGCCAGCGGTTCCGGTTCTTCCTTATGTTCTTCTATCAACTGATTCAGCGTTTCATGAATATTTCTGACGGTCTCATAATCTCCGTCCTCACCAAGCGTGTCTTCGATCAACATTTTAAACGTTTCTTTCTGCGTATCGGCAGACATCGGCATCTTCGTTCCGAAAAGCTGATCGATCATTCCGGGCTGTAAATCTTCTGATTTCTTCGTATAATATAGCATACTATGTAAATCCGTGCTTCGGTCATTAAAGGCAGGGAACAAAAATCCTTTATCGGGCATATCTACGATCCAGTCTCTTATCCGATCCTGAATGCAGTTGCTTTCCGCATTATAACTCAATCCTGCTTTCGACAAAGACACCGGGCAGAGACTCATAAGCAAATATTCATACACTTCGTCAGACGCGTCGAACATTTCGATCCCGTCGGAAGATTTTCCCGGAACATCATACATCGCATGGATCAAAATAATGTAATAATTCTCGGCACAGTCGTATGCCTCGATGACTTTATCATAAAACTCTTCCAAAAGCATATCATCCTGAAGCTTGCTGCTGCGAAGCTTCAAAAGAAACTCCTGCGTTCCCCCGGGCATCTCCGCATCGATCGGAAATTCCATATTCAATATATTTTTCCCGACCGTACCGGAAAGCGTCTTTTTAAAAATGTCAAAATATTTAAACGCCTCTTCTTCCGGCAATGACAAAAAAGCTTCTTTTGATTCCATCTTCTTTTCTTTCTCATGATCTACATAACACCCGCATATACGTGTAATCGCACAATTTGCCGGAGTAAACTGCTTTCTTATCTCTAATATTTCCTTCTTATTCATATTATAAACCCCTTTCCGTCATTCTTCTGTCTGTTTCTTTCGCGCCTGCTTTCATCGCATCTGTTTCTTTCGCATCTGCTTCCGTTTTGCTCATTTTCCGGCGCTATTTCCGTTTGCGCCGATCTATTATATCATACACCTGATCGGGGAATTAAAAAAGATTTGATTTTCCCTTTGTTCTATGGTACGATAGCGTCGCAAACAATAAGACCATACAAAATAGACTTTTGATAGAAAGCTTACATTTCAACGCATTTGGCTTCGCACTCTTTCTTGAAATATTTTCAGAGAAAATGCATCGTCAGATGCCTTTTTTACGGAAGGAACTTTTATGAACGCTGCAAGACAAAACGAACAATCGATCTTCCATACTTTTTTTAAATATGTATCATCAAACGTCCTCGGCATGATCGGATTTTCCTGCTATATTCTGGCCGACGTTTTTTTCATTGCAAGGGGAATCGGCGCAGACGCCCTCGCGGCGCTCAATCTGACGCTCCCTGCATACAACCTTATGAACGGGATCGGTCTGATGATCGGTATGGGCGGAGCCGCCCGCTACTCGCTTTCATCGACACGCCCGGACAGCGATACACACCGCACTGCTTTTACACATGCTCTGCTTTTGGCCGCTCTCTGCGCACTTTTCTTCTCCTTTGCGGGAGCATTTTGTTCAGAAGAGATTTCCGCCATACTCGGCGCCGATCACGACACGATCGGTTACGCCTCCGACTACATCCGCATACTGCTTCTCTTCTCCCCGCTCTTTCTCGGAAACAATCTTCTTCTTTGTTTTGTGAGAAACGACGGAGCTCCCAGACTTTCTATGGCGGGAATGCTTATCGGAAGTCTTGCCAACATTGTACTGGACTATATTTTTATCTATCCGCTTGGCATGGAAATGGCAGGAGCCGCCACTGCGACTGCAACTGCTCCTGTGATCAGTATGCTCATCATGTCTGTCCATTTTATAAAGAAAAACAACCGGTTTCATATTACAAAAATACGGCTGTCATTAAAACGCGCCGCTGATATTTGTTTCCTGGGAGTTTCCTCTCTTGTACTGGAGCTTTCCTCTGGAATCGTTATTATCGTATTCAATTTCCTGATCCTTAAGTTGAACGGAAATACAGGTGTTGCCGCCTACGGAATCCTTGCAAATATCGCCCTTGTCCTCACTTCTGTTTTTACAGGGATCGCGCAGGGCATACAGCCTATCGTCAGCAGACATGCCGATGCAAAAGGAAAGCATGTACAAAACAGTATACGAAAATATGCGCTGATCACAAGCCTTCTCCTTTCGCTTGTTTCCTACATAACGATCAGTCTTTTTTCTGTTCCTATCGCCGAAGCATTCAACAAGGCGGATGATCCTCTGTTGACAACTATCGCTTCCGGAGGCATGAGAATTTATTTTATCAACTTATTTTTTGCCGGAGTGAACATTATAGCATCTGCATTTTTATGTTCATGCGACAAACCAAAACTTGCATTTGTCATCTCTGTTTTAAGAGGCTTTATACTGATCATTCCTGCCGCATGGATTTTGTCGTCATTATTTGGATTGACAGGGATCTGGCTTACCGTTCCTGTCACCGAAGCGATTGTATGCCTGTTTTCATTCCTGTTTCTTTTTCGCGGCACACACACTCAAATAGTACAGTCAACATAAAACGCCCACTCTTTCAGGCGTATCAAAAAGTATCGGGATACAAAATTCATCTTCTGTATCCCGATACTTTCGTTTTTACTTACATTCCGCTGTACGCAGTATTTTATTTGCATTTTCAATCCGCTCTTTTGTCGGAGGATCAATCCCCTCCAACGGATACTCATATCCGAGTTCTTTCCATTTATATGCTCCGAGCGTATGATACGGAAGGACTTCGACTTTTTCCACATTACTTAGTCCGTCAATGAATTCACGGAGTTTTCCAAGCGCTCCGTCATCGTCGCTCCTCTGCGGAACAAGGACATGACGAATCCAGACAGGTTTTTTAATCTCATCCAAATATTTAGCGAAATCAAGAATATTTTCATTCGTACATCCTGTTAATATCTTATGCTGCTCATCATCGATATGTTTTATATCGAGCATCACAAGATCTGTATATTTCATCAGTTCCTGTACTTTCCCGAAAAACGGTTCTTCTCTCGTAAACGGATTTCCACTTGTATCAAGCGTTGTATGGACTCCGGCTTCCTTCGCTTTGCGGAACAATTCAATCAAGAAGTCAATCTGAAGAAGAGGCTCTCCTCCGCTTACCGTGATCCCGCCTTTATCTCCCCAGTAAGTGCGATAGCGCAGAGCTGTTTTCAGAAGCTCATCTGCCGTATACAGCGTTCCTTTCTTAAGATTCCATGTATCCGGGTTATGACAGAACTGACAGCGCATAGCGCATCCTGTCAAAAAGATCACGTATCGTACTCCCGGTCCGTCTACTGATCCAAAACTTTCAAGTGAATGAACGTATCCTTTTATTTCGTTTGCCTGTTCCATTCCGGCGTCTCCTTTTCATTTTATAAAGATTTATAAAGAAACCGGTTCTTCTGCCAAAGATCATATCTCAAGCAAAAGAACCGGACTTTCTTCATCTTATAGTCACATTTTTCTTTCTAAAGAAATCTGCAGACCTTTATTTATTGTAACAGTTCAGCCATACAGTGCAGTTTTACGAATGGCGCGGACTGAACTGTTACTATTTATTACATAGACTCGTGGCAAGTTCTTGCGATTACGTCTAACTGCTGCTCTCTTGTCAGGTCGATAAACTTAACGGCATATCCTGATACACGGATTGTAAAGTTTGCATATTCCGGTTTTTCCGGGTGCTCCATAGCGTCGATCAGTTTATCTGTACCGAATACGTTTACGTTCAGGTGGTGTGCTCCCTGATGGAAGTATCCGTCCATTACGCGGGCAAGATTTACTTTACGCTCGTCATCATCATGTCCGAGTGCATTCGGGCTGATCGTCTGTGTATTAGAGATTCCGTCAAGAGCCAGCTCGTACGGAAGTTTTGCTACAGAGTTCAGGGAAGCAAGAAGACCGTTCTTCTCTGCGCCGTAAGACGGGTTTGCTCCCGGTGACAGCGGCTCGCCTGCTTTTCTTCCATCCGGAAGAGTTCCTGTTGCTTTTCCGTAAACTACGTTTGATGTAATTGTCAGGATCGATGTTGTAGGCTCAGAATCTCTGTATGTGTGGCATTTGCTCAATTTGTGCATAAATGTCTTGAGCAGCCAGATCGCAATATCGTCTGCACGGTCGTCATCGTTACCGTATCTCGGGAAGTCTCCCTCGATCTCAAAGTCTGTTGCAAGACCGTCTTCGTCACGAATTACTTTTACTTTCGCATATTTGATTGCGCTTAAGGAGTCTACTACATGTGAGAATCCTGCGATACCTGTTGCAAATGTACGTCTTACATCTGTATCGATAAGAGCCATCTCTGCTGCTTCATAGTAGTATTTGTCATGCATGTAGTGGATCATGTTCAATGTATCAACATACAGTTTGGACAGCCACTCCATCATCTCGTCATATTTCTCCATTACTTCATCGTAATCAAGATACTCTGATGTGATTGGTCTGTAAGCCGGAGCTACTTGTACTTTTGTTTTCTCGTCAACACCGCCGTTGATCGCGTAAAGCAGGCATTTTGCAAGGTTTGCTCTTGCTCCGAAGAACTGGATCTCTTTACCTGTCTGAGTTGCGGATACACAGCAGCAGATGCTGTAGTCATCGCCCCAAACCGGACGCATAACATCATCGTTTTCGTACTGTACGGAACTTGTCTTTACAGAAATCAAAGATGTATATTTCTTGAAGTTTTCCGGAAGTCTTTCTGAGTAAAGAACTGTCAGGTTCGGCTCCGGAGACGGTCCCATGTTCTCAAGTGTGTGAAGGAAACGGAAGTCGTTCTTTGTTACCATAGAACGTCCGTCCTGTCCGAGACCACCCATTTCAAGTGTTGCCCATACCGGGTCTCCTGAGAACAGCTCGTTGTATGACGGGATTCTTGCGAATTTAACCATACGGAACTTCATAACCATGTGGTCGATCAATTCCTGAGCTTCGCTCTCTGTCAGAACACCGTTCTTCATATCTCTTTCAATATAAATATCAAGGAATGTAGAGATACGTCCGACACTCATTGCAGCTCCGTTCTGTGTCTTGATCGCCGCAAGGTATCCGAAATACAGCCACTGTACTGCTTCTTTTGCATCTTTTGCCGGCTGTGAAATATCATATCCGTAGATTGCTGCCATCTCTTTCATCTGCTGAAGTGCGCGAATCTGATCTGCGATCTCTTCACGAAGACGGAAGTCTGTTCCTTTCATGCCGTGTCTTGCATAACGCTCGAAGTCGTACTGTTTTTTCTCGATCAGGAAATCAATACCGTACAGAGCAACACGACGGTAGTCGCCTACGATACGTCCGCGTCCGTATGTATCCGGAAGTCCTGTGATGATCTTGTTGTGACGGGCTTTCTTCATCTCCGGTGTGTAGATGTCGAATACTCCCTGGTTATGTGTTTTATGATATTTTGTAAAGATCTCTTTCAATCTTTCATTCGGCTCATAACCGTAAGTTGTACAAGCCTTTACTGCCATGTTGATACCACCGTAAGGCATAAACGCTCTCTTAAGCGGTTTGTCTGTCTGAAGTCCGACAACTTTCTCCAGGTCTTTCATGCTCTCGTCGATATATCCCGGGCCGTATGCTGTAAGACCGGATACAACTTCTGTCTCCATGTCAAGAACGCCGCCTTTTGCACGTTCCTCTTTCTGCAGCTCCTGAAGTCTTCCCCACAGTTTATCTGTTGCCTCTGTAGGTCCTTCCAGGAATGATTCGTCTCCGTCATACGGTGTGTAGTTCTCCTGAATGAAATCGCGTACATCTACAGAATTTTTCCAGTTCTTTCCGGAAAATCCTGCCCACTGATCAAATTGTGCCATAATTTGAAAGCCTCCTCTGAAATCTTAATAAATTTATTCGTTTCATACCGAAGCACATCATCTGCGCTTTCGGTTCATGCAATGAGCGGTTAAACAGTCCAAATGATATCGTAATTTGTATCTCATTGCCACATGCGCTAGTATAACATCACCCGAAGGAAAAAACAACCATTATAACGAGAATCCTTCTCAAAAATGCCTTTGTTCTTGATTTAGTACAATTTTGCCTGTATACGCTCTTATATTTACTATATATTGTGTTTGTTAAATCATTATCATACTTTCAGTAGCGGTACTTTTTCTTCTCCTTTATTAAAAATATAATTGTCACCGCCAAAGCCATCGTTTCTGCAGCCAAAACGGACGTCCACACTCCGTCGATACCGATAATCAGAGGAAGGAAACATACTGCCGCCACCTGAAACAAAAACGTTCTCAAAAACGAAATAGCCGCCGACACAAATCCGTTATTCAATGCCGTAAAGAAAGAAGACGCCCATATGTTGATTCCCATAATCAAGAACGAAAAAGAAAACAGGCGGAATCCGCGAACGGTCATCAAAAGAAGCTCTTTATCATAATTTACAAAAATCCTGACAAGAGGCATTGAAAGTATCTCCGCCGCTATCGTCAGTACAATTCCCGCTACAATCAAAATATTTTTACTTTTCCTGTATAAATTATGAAGCTCTGCGTCATTCCCCGCTCCGTAATGATAACTTACAATCGGAGCGCTTCCGACCGAATATCCCATAAAAACCGCAACGAAGATAAAATTCACATACATAATGACTCCAAACGCAGCCACACCGTCTGCACCTGCAAGTTTCATCAACTGAAAGTTATAAAGAATATTCACAAGAGACGTCGACAAATTCGTCACCATTTCCGACGAACCGTTCATGCATGTTTTCAGAAGAATATCTTTATACAGTTTCGTTCTCCAAGTGATCCGCAGCCCATTGCGGCTTCCTTTCGCAAAAAAGAAAAACGGCGCGATCCCTCCTACGATCTGTCCCATTCCTGTAGCGATCGCAGCTCCTGCCACTCCCCACTCAAATACTGCGATAAACAAGTAATCAAACACAACGTTCGTCAGTCCGGCCGCAATATTGATCTTCAGGCTCAAAACCGGCTCTTCCGCGGCAACGAGAAAGCTTTGAAACATATTCTGCAAAATAAACGCCGTCTGCGTCGCAAAAAGAATTCTTCCGTATACGATGCAATGTTCCAAAAGTTCGCCATCCGCTTTGAGCATCCGGGCAATTTGCGGCGTAAAGATAAAACAGATAACCGAAAAAATAACGCTGACGATAATACCGAAATAAAGAATCATCGAAAAATATTGATTCGCTTTTTCCTTCTTACCTTCCCCAAGCGTTTTTGCTACGATGGCGCTTCCGCCTGTTCCGAGCATAAATCCGATTGCTGCGATTCCCATAGATACCGGCCAGATCAGATTTGTCGCCGCAAATGGCATTTTCCCGACATAGTTTGACACAAAAAGTCCGTCTACAATACTGTACATCGACGTACAGATAAGCATAAGAACTGTTGATATTGTAAAGCGAATCAGTCTGCGGTATGTAAAGTGATCCGAAAGCTGTATGTTCATAATCTTAATTCTCCTACCTTTTGTCTGAAAATTTCCATATATTTTGCATTCAAACGTAAAAGTTTCTTTCTCTCCTCTTCTGTCATATGCATAAAAACGCCTGCCTCTGCCTCCATCACGGGAATGATCTTTTGTTTTGCCATCGCTTTTCCTTTTTCGGTCAAAACAATCTGCTTGTCATGCCCTTTGCCGCTTTCCAATACAACGCAGCCGTTTTGCACTAATTTTTTCACCGAAGAATTCACTGTCTGCCGACTGATAGAATACTGTTTTGCGATTTTCCTCTGGCAGCAACCGTCTTCAAACTCTACGATACTATACAGCACAATAAAGTCAGTGTCCGATATTCCCGCTTTTACACATATTTCATGGTAGATACTCTCCATCTCCCGATAGATCCTGTTGTTCTCTTTTAATTCTCTCGACTGCGTATAATTCATGCCAAACCCCACTTTCTGTTTTTCTTTATACATTCTTATACCTTCCATACTTTTATCCTTCCCTCCTTTCAAAAATCCGAAATCGGATTTTTCTCGTTTAATTATAATCCGATTTCAGATTAAATTCAACCATTCATCTATGATGTCTTTACCATGAGGTCCACTAAAAATAACTGTTTTTCTGTTGAGAAAGAGGAAACATTATGACATAATATTATTATAAGTCTGCCAGAACACAAAACATCTTGAACAAGAAGCGCCAAAAACATGAGAATATTTGAATAATAAAATACAAAGCAGGCGTCAGCGCTTTTTATAAGAAAGAAAGGACTTTTATTATGCGTATCCGAAAAGCAACACAACAAGATTTACATTCTATTATGCAGTTATATGAAAACGCCCGCGCATTCATGCGCGAACACGGAAACCCCGGCCAATGGGGGACGACGTATCCTCCTCAAAACATGATTGAAACAGATATCCGCTTCGGGAATTTATACGTCTGCATCGAAAAAGATACTATCGAAGCCGTTTTCTTCTATAAAGACGGCATAGATCCGACCTATCTGAAAATTTATGACGGACAATGGAAAAACGATGCTCCCTACGGCGTTGTCCACCGGATCACTTCATCCGGCAAAGTAAAGGGCGCAGCCTCTTTTTGTCTTGACTGGGCATTTTCACAATGTGGAAATTTAAAGATCGATACGCACGAAAACAATATCGTTATGCAGAATATGCTGAAGAAAAACGGATTTACTTACTGCGGACGCATCTATATAGACAATGGCGGCGAACGGCTTGCATTCCAAAAAGACTCCCCAGTACCCTGAGGAGTCTCTTGAAGCTATTCTTTTAAGTTATAAGGTTTCGCCAAACCGTACTTTTATATACGCTTTGATCTCTTCTACGCATTTCTCAAATCCGAGTTTTCCACTGTTCAGACACAGATCGTAATTTCTTGCATCGACCCATTCATGACCTGTATGGTATCTGTAAAAATCACCTCTGTACTGATCTGTTTTCTCAATATATTTCTGCATCTCTTTTTCCGTCATGCTGTGACGTTCCATTGAACGATCCAGACAGAACTTTCTGTCTGCATGCACGAATACGCTGACTACATTCGGATAATCTTTTAAAACATAATCTGCGCATCTTCCGACAATAACGCACGACTCTTTTGCCGCAAGCTCTTTGATCACCTTTGCCTGATAATTGAACAGGTTATCGTCCGAAGTAAACTCTCTGTCTTCCGGCGGGATCAATCCGCCCTCATACGGACGGCTCAAAAGCTTAAACCATCCTGCCCTGCGCACCTTTTCGTCCGACATACCAAACAGTTTTTCATTGATTCCGCTGTCCTCGGAAGCCATACGAAGGATCTCTCTGCTGTAGCAGTTGATGCCAAGTTCTTTTGCAAGCATCGCCCCGATCGTTTTCCCTCCGCTTCCGTACTGTCTTGAAATTGTGATGACGATATTTCTCATTAAAACACGCCTCCTTTACTCTCCGAGATAAGCCTTTTTAATCGAATCATCTTCCAGAAGTTCTTTTGCATCTCCCGAAAGGACGATCTTTCCTGTCTCCAACACATATGCTCTGTCGGCGATCGAAAGAGCTTTCTTCGCATTCTGTTCTACAAGAAGGACTGTCGTTCCGCTTTCGCTCACCGCACGGATAATATCAAAGATTTCATTTACCATGATCGGAGAAAGTCCCATCGACGGTTCATCCATTAAAATAATCCTCGGTTTGGACATAAGCGCGCGCCCCATAGCGAGCATCTGCTGTTCGCCGCCGCTTAATGTTCCCGCCATCTGGTTTTTACGTTCCTGCAAACGCGGAAAACGCTTATAGACACTTTTTAATGTTTCTTCAATCTCCGCCTTATCTTTTCGTGTATAAGCGCCCATTCTCAAATTCTCATAAACGCTTAATTCTGCGAACACTCTTCTTCCTTCCGGTACATGCGCCATCCCCATAGAGACGATCTTATGAGCCGGAGTTTTTGTAATATCTTTTCCTTCAAACAGCACCTGTCCGCTCTTCGGGGAGATCAGACCTGTAACTGTATGCAGCGTCGTCGTCTTTCCCGCGCCGTTTGCTCCGATCAAAGCGATGACCTCTCCTTGATTTACTTCAAAAGAAATGCCTTTGATCGCCTGGATCATACCATAATATACTTGTAAATCTTTTACTTCGAGCATTGCCATAACGATTCCCCCTATTCTCCAAGATATGCGGTAACAACCTGCGGATCGTTCAAAACATCCGACGTTTTACCTTCACAGAGCACCTCTCCGAAGTTGAGCACCGTCAACTTCTCGCAAATGCCGCTTACCAGTTTCATATCATGTTCGATCAAAAGGATCGTCATATGGAATTTTTCTCTCACAAAACGGATCATGTCCATCAATTCCCCCGTCTCGTTCGGGTTCATGCCCGCAGCGGGCTCGTCGAGCAGCAAAAGCTTCGGTTCTGTCGCCATCGCTCTGGCGATCTCAAGCCTTCTTTGCTGTCCGTACGGAAGATTAGAGGCGGCAACATGCGCCACATCTTCCAGATTGAACACTTTCAAAAGTTCCATTGCCTGCTCATCCATCTCTTTTTCCACTTTTCTGTAACCGGGAAGTCTTAAGACTCCCGAAAGAGTAGAATAATGATGTTTATTGTGAAGTCCTACTTTCACGTTATCAAGAACACTTAACTGCTTAAACAGCCGGATATTCTGAAATGTACGGGCGATTCCCGCCTTATTGATCTCAATCGTGTTTTTCCCTGTAATATCCGTTCCGTCCAGCAGCACTTTTCCGCTGTCCGGCTTATATACTCCTGTAAGAAGGTTGAATACAGTCGTCTTTCCCGCGCCGTTCGGACCGATCAGTCCGTACAGAGCTTCTTTTTCAATCGAAATGTCAAACCCGTTTACCGCACGGAGACCGCCAAATGAAATCCCGAGATTTTTAACTTCCAGTAACGCCATTATTTTACAGCCTCCTTTTTCTTCTTTCCGAAAGAAAGATATTTTTCTCTCCACTCGATCGCTTTCGGCGCCCAGTTAAAGAGCATCATGACAATGAGAACGATCGCATAGATCAGCATACGGTAATCTGACAATCCACGGAGCATCTCCGGAAGAAGTGTCAGGATCACTGCCGCTATGATCGAACCTCTGATATTTCCGATACCGCCCAAAACGACAAAGACAAGGATCATGATCGACATATTATAACCGAAGTTGTTTGTATTCGCCGTCAGCGTAGACAGATTGTGAGCGTAAAGCACGCCTGCCGCTCCTGCCATCGCCGCAGATATCGTAAACGCCATCAGTTTATATTTTGTAATATTAATACCGACTGATTCCGCCGCGATACGGTTGTCACGGATCGCCATGATCGCGCGTCCGTCTCTTGAATGGATCAGATTAAGCACGATAAACAACGTAATCAGAATCAGTATAAATCCGATAAAAAACGTCGCATCTTTCGGCGTTCCCGTAATCCCCTGCGGACCGTTAATGATAACCTTTCCGTCCGGTTCCATATTCAGCGCCATCACATCTTTTGTCGAAAAATGAAAACCGTTGGAATCTTTACCTATATACAATACGTTTACGAGGTTTTTAATGATCTCTCCGAATGCCAATGTCACGATCGCCAGATAGTCGCCTTTCAGACGCAGAACCGGAATTCCGATCAGAATGCCGAAGATCGCAGCAGCCGCAATTCCGATCAAAAGAGCCAGAAAGAAGCGCAGTGAAGCCGATTCGATCGTATCTCTCATGCATTTTGAAAAGAATGCACTTGCAAACGCGCCGACACACATAAAGCCCGCATGTCCGAGGCTCAATTCTCCAAGTACGCCGACTACGAGGTTCAGCGACACAGCCATAATAATATAAATACAAAGCGGAACCATCAATCCTTCAAGAAGGCTGGAAATACTTCCGGCGTTGATCAGTGACTGCATGATCACAAATGCCGCGATAACAAGAGCATATGTGATGATATTATTTTTTGTAGTTTTTTTCATATTTTTTAATTTATCCATCGCTCTGATCACCTACACTTTCTCTTGAATTTTCTTACCTAACAAACCTGTAGGTTTCACAAGAAGCACAATGATAAGTACCGCGAATACGATCGCATCCGCCATCTGTGACGAAATGTATGCTTTTCCGAAAATCTCGATCACACCGAGCAGAATTCCTCCGATAAACGCTCCCGGTATCGAACCTATTCCTCCAAATACAGCCGCTACGAACGCCTTAATACCCGGCATCGCTCCTGTATACGGCGTCAGGCTCGGATATGCCGAACACAAAAGCACACCTGCAACAGCCGCCAGCGCCGACCCGATTGCAAACGTAAGAGCGATCGTTCCGTTTACATTGATTCCCATAAGCTGAGCCGCGCCTTTATCTTCCGATACAGCGCGCATTGCCTGACCCGGCTTTGATTTCTGCACGAACAGCATCAGTACGATCATGATCACTACACATGCCGCGATCGTCACGATCGTCTCCCCTGAAATGTTCAGCTTGCCGCCTGCCAAAGACAAACCTTTCCACTTAATAACCGACGGAAACGTCTGTGCGTTCGCCCCGAATACGAGAAGCGCCGTATTCTGGAGAAGGTAGCTTACGCCGATCGCCGTGATCAATACGGCAAGTGAAGACGATGCGTTACGCAGCGGTTTGTACGCGATACGTTCGATCAAGATTCCGAGTACCGTACACACGATTACAGCGGCAACGATCGCAAGGATCGGCGACATCCCCGCCTTCATCATCGTGATCAGCGCCATATACGCACCGATCATAATAACGTCGCCATGGGCGAAGTTCAGCATCTTCGCAATCCCATAAACCATCGTATACCCAAGCGCTATGATCGCATAGACACTTCCAAGACTGATTCCATTAATCAAATACGATATAAAACTCATGTCTCATTCCCTTTCATTTCTCTTATTGTTCCGATAAACGATCTCTTCTCTGTTTATCATGATTAATAAGGATTATACCACAAAAAATATAGGATTATCAATAAGAAAAAACGAGTACGCTCGGTTTTTTTCACGTACCCGTTTTTAACTGCTTTATTTTGTATCTATCCGGCTTTTTCTTCCGAAATAAAAACTCCCCTGCATGACGTGTCATTCATTTTACATATATGCCGGCATTTTATGACTCGACGTCTCTCCCGGCATCCCATTTGCGGTAAATAGCTTCGAGAGCATCCACCGCTCCGTCGATCCCTAAAAGACTCGTATTAAACATCATGCTGTTCGACTCGATTCCACCCCATTCGCGGCCGGTCCTTGCCTCATAATAAAGCTTCCTTTCGCGGTCTGTCTTTTTGATCTTATCTGCCGCCTGCTTTTCGTTTAGTTCATAAAGCTTCATGATTCTGCGGATACGATCGTCCTTATATGCATAAATAAACGTATTGATGCAGTTTGAATAATCTCCGAGGATATAATCCGCACATCTTCCGACAAAAATTCCCGGACCTTTCTCCGCAAGTTTCCTTATGATCGCCGACTGCCTGTTAAAGACGAGATCACTTAGAGGTTCTCCCGACTCGTCTCCGCTCATAAATGCAGTATAGTTTCCTGTACTGACTATATATGCCGTGAGAAATCTTCCGAGAATCGTCTCGTCTACCTGCGTCGCATCTTCACTGCTGATCCGAAGCTCCTGCGCCGCCATGCGGATCAGATTATGATCGTAAAGCGGAATGTCAAGCCGTTCTGCCAATCGATTTCCTACTTCATGCCCGCCGCTTCCGAATTGCCTTCCGATCGTGATAATCGTGTGTTTCATCATATGTGCCACTCCTCTCTGCGGATCGCTGTATTGATATACTCAAGTATAACATTGTTTCCCGGGTATGAATAGAAATTTATTGATTTTTTCTATTTTTCCTTACTGCTTATGATCGTATAATAGCTTTTTGACGTTACGACATAAACAAGTACATAGAAGAGTGCAAACACGAGATAACATCCGATCGTCACGATCACAAATACTTTCGCTTCCACGCCTGACATAAGCATCAGTATTTTCTGAATCATCGGAAATGCAAACGCAAGATGAATTCCCGCCATGATCAGAGGCATGAAAAATACAGTAAGCACCTGAGAGTTGATCGTCTGCTTCACTTCTTTCTTTGTCATTCCCACTTTCATAAGAATATTAAAGCGATCCTGATCTTCATATCCTTCGGAAATCTGCTTGTAGTACATAATCAGCACAGTACCGAACAGGAATACCGCTCCGAGAAGCACTCCGAGGAAAAACAATCCGCCGTTGAGCGCAATGAAATCTCCTTTACCGTACGCTTTACTGTCCGCATAATAATTTGCCAGCGAATCTCCCATCCGATTGCCCTGTTCATCTGCCGCTTCGGATATATGCTCAAAAGATTCCAAAATATCCTTGTAAATCTCTATCTGTTTTTCTTCATCACATTTCAGATCAAAGTCATAACATTCTTTCAGGGAAAGCAGGTACAATGTTCCGTCCTGCAAAGGTTTTGCATTGATCGTTTCGTACGCAGTCGCTATTTTTTCGATCACAGACAAATCTTTTACAACAACCTGATATGACCCCTGCATATTCGCCATGGCGTTGCCTACCCCTATCGGAGGTTCTTTCATTGTCTCTACTTTCCATGTTCCGACGCCGTCGATCGTAAAGGAATCATACTCATAATCTGTTTTATATGAGTAGAGCATCATCTCATCTTCAGCCAAAGTCTTGTCTGTGCCTTTCAGTTTGTTGTAATCATCCATTGTTGTAAAATACATCGTCTTCACAGATCCTGACATCCCTGCATTAATCGAGGAAATCTCCCCTTTCATCTTTTCAAAATCAATACTTAAAACATCGTCTGACTGTACTCCGGAAAGAGAGTAAAGATTATAATTTTCCAAGTTCTCAGCCTTTACTTTATGAGATTCAAGCACCTTTTCCACAGCCTCTTTATACGTCATGGTCATCTCCGGCGTCAAACGCTGCACTACGCTGTCTTTTAATTCTGTATCTGTTCCGTCCTCATTTTGCGGAAGGGATGTTTTCCCGCTCCACTCGATCGTGATGTCATGTGGATAACGGTTTCTGATCGACGATTCCGTATCTGCATAAATACACATCGTAGACGAGATCGTCACAAGCACCATCGTAGATAAAATACAGATCGACGCCAGACCCGCTCCGTTTCTCTTCATTCGGTAAACCATCTGTGACAAAGATACAAAGTGTCTCGTCTTATAATAATACTTTTTGCTCTTTTGCAGCAGCTTGCAAAGAGCGACCGAACCTGCAATAAACAGAAGGTATGTGGCAATGATCACCATAACAACCGCGAGAAAGAATACAAGCATCGCAGTTGTCGGATCGATGATCTTCACAGCCAGATAATATGCTCCGGCAAGGATCACCGCTCCCGCAAATGCAAAGAGCCAGTTTGCCTTCGGCGGTTTTTCGCCGACATTCTCACTTCTGAGCATCTCAATCGGACGAAGTTTATATACCGACACAAGCATGCGGATCATAATAAGCAGAAAGATCGCAAGAAACAGACCGACTGTCATAAGGATCGGCTTCATTTCTATATGAACTCCGAATCCGGTCGCCCCGTCAAGAAGCTTAATTGCCAGAAGTTCCGCAAGTTTTGAGAACAGAATTCCGAACACGATTCCGATAACCAGAGAAATCACGGCAGTCAGTATATTTTCCCACAAAAGAATTCTTACCAGATTACGTTTGCCCATCCCGAGAATATTATATAATCCAAGTTCTTTCTTCCTTTTCCTTATAAGAAACGAGTTCGTATAATACAGAAAGATCAATGCGAATACCGCAACTACAAACACTCCCATAGAGAGCAGTCCCTGAAGCATTTCCCCGCCCCGGATAGACGCCAGTTCTTTACTTATCGACAGAAAAGAAACGATATAGTACATCATGATCATACAGATACATGTCAAAATATACGGAAAATACAATTTTCTGTTTTTTGAAATGCCTTCCCCTGCCAGCCTGATATAAAATCCTTTTTTCATCGTCTGTCACCACCTGTCGCAAGCATCGTCAGCGTATCCGAAATCTTCTGATAAAGTTGTTCGTCCGTCATCTGACCTCTGTATACCTGATGGAACACTTCTCCGTCACGGATAAACAAAACGCGTCCGGCTTTGCTCGCCGCTTTCACTGAATGAGTTACCATAAGGATCGTCTGACCTCCTGCGTTGATCCGCGCAAACAATCCGAGCAGTTCGTCTGTTGAACGAGAATCAAGCGCTCCTGTCGGCTCATCTGCCAGGATCAGCCGCGGTTCTGTGATCAGCGCCCTTGCAACAGCGGCTCTTTGTTTCTGACCTCCGGAAATTTCATACGGATATTTTTCAAGAAGCGCCGAAATACCAAGTTCCTTTGCAATCGGCTGCAGTTTTGAATCCATATGCTTATAATTTTCACCTTTCAACACAAGAGGGAGCAAGATATTGTCCTTCACATTAAACGTATCCAACAAGTTAAATTCCTGAAAAACAAATCCAAGATTGTCGCGCCGAAACTGTGCGATATCTTTGTCTTTTATAGAAGACAACGGTTTGCCGTCAAGAAGGACTGTTCCTTCCGTCGGTTTATCCAAAGCCGCCATAATATTAAGAAGCGTCGTCTTACCTGAGCCGCTCTCTCCCATGATCGCCACATATTCTCCTTCTTCCACAGAAAAGTTTACACAGGATAATGCCTGCACCTGATTGCCGCCGAAACGCGGTCTGTATATTTTCTTCAAATTTTTGACATCTAAAACTGCCATTTCATACATCCTCCTCTTTTTTACTTGATAGTGAAAGTATAACAAAAGAGCCGGAATGCCAACATCGAATTTGGTGACATTCCGGCCCGCCTATGTGACAAATTTGTAAGGCATTTCCATGCAGCCTTTATTCAACTTCTAACGGATAGGACGACAGATCGATCGTAAAGCTGCTTCCCTTTCCTACAGTTGACTGCGCCGTCAGCTTATGTCCCAGCTTATCCGCCGCCGTCCGGCAAAGGTAAAGTCCTATTCCTGTAGATTTTTTATCCAGCCTTCCGTTATATCCGGTATAACCTTTTTCAAAAATACGGGGAAGATCTTCAGGTGAAATACCGATTCCCGTATCGCTGATACTAAGCTGCTTTTTCTCTCTGTCTACCGTGATCGTCACATTTCCGCTTACCGTATATTTTACTGCGTTCGACAAAAGCTGCTCAATAATAAACACAAGCCATTTTTCATCTGTGAGAACACAGATATCCGTTCCTTCGTATATGACCCTAAGTTTCCTTCTGATCAACTGTCCCGCATACTTTCGGATCGCTTTTCGGATCATATCATCCAGAGGATATTCTTTGATCACAAGATCGGACGCACCTTCTCCTAAACGCACGTAACAAAGCGCCATTTCCACATACTGTTCTACCCGGAACAATTCTCCTGTAAGCTCTCTGTTGATCGGAGTATCTTCCTGTTGAAGCAAAACCCGCATCACTGCGATCGGAGCTTTGATCTGATGTACCCATGTCGCATAATAATCATTCATATCTTTTCTGGCTGCCTGCCATTCTTCCCTCTGCTTTCTGTACTCTTCTTCGGATCTAAGCAATATCTTCTGATATTCTCTTTCCGTCATACAGTCCGGTTTTGGCAGACTTTCCGATACGATACCGCCGGTCTCACTGATCTGAAAAAGACGTTTGTACTTTTTCTCCCGTCTCAGATACCCTAAAACGAAAAACAGAATCCCAAACACCGCGCTTAAAAGCACGGGATATACCGCCGCTTTAAGCTCCACTTCGTACAACGCAAAACAGAGTACGAAAGCGCCCCCGCTCAAAATAAACCAAATCCACATATAACGGCAGTCATACAGATAGCCTAAAAATCGTTTCATTCGCTCACCTGCCGTTCCTGTCTGATAATATAACCTTCTCCGACTTTTGTGGAAATAAAATCCGTAAGTCCCGCTTTGTCCAGTTTTCTGCGCAGTCTGGCGATATTGACCGTCAACGTATTTTCTTCAATATAATTATCCGTCTCCCACAGCCGGGTCATCAAAGTATCTCTGCTTACGAGACGGCCTTTATTTTCCATCAGTGTCTGAAGAATACGAAATTCATTTTTCGTAAGATCGATCTTCTCCCCATTATAAGTAAGCGACGCGTCATTCAAGTTCAGTATTGCTCCCTGATGCTCAAGAACCGGTACTTTTCCGGACAGGTCGTATGTTCTGCGAAGTACCGCCTGGACCTTCGCCGTCAGCACACTGAGATCGAACGGCTTCGGAACAAAATCATCTCCTCCCATATTCACAGCCATGATAATGTTCATATTATCAGCCGCCGAAGAAATAAAAATTACCGGTACGTTCGATATTTTCCTAATCTCGCTGCACCAGTGGTACCCGTTGTAAAATGGCAGAGTAATGTCCATAAGAACAAGATGCGGGTCAAATTCCGCAAAAGTTTCAAGTACGTTTTTAAAATCCTGAACGTACTGCGCGTCGTTTCCCCACATCTTCATCTCTTTTTGGATTGCCTGCGCCATTGTCAAATCGTCTTCAATAATCAGTATTTTATACATGCCGCCGCTCCCTTTATTCGTCTTTTTTCAGTCAAGGATCTTCATCATCAGATCTCCGTCTCCGCTTGTCGTAAATCCTGTTTTCTCATAAAATCCCGCCATCAGTTCCTTGTACTGCGCCGGACCTGTATAACCAAGCGGAGCAAGATCATAACCTGTCGGAGCATAGATTAAAGTAATCCCTTTTTTGCCAAGCTCTGTCACGATCTCATTCATACATGCCGTTCCATAGCCTTTCCCACGCAGTCCGAAATCTGTCAGGTAAAATTCAATGACTCTTACTTTCGTCCTGTTTTCCATCACGTATTCCATATGAAATACGGACAATCCTTTCTCGTACACGTCGACCGTTTTCGGCATATATTTAAACTCCAATATATGTCCGCTCTTATCTGTAAGATCGACTGCCCTGAAATATTCTTTTCTCAAATACACTACTAATTCTTCCATTTACTCTCTCTTTCTTCGTGCCACCTGAAGCTGCACATTCACTCCGAGAGGATTCAGCACAACGCCTTTTACATCTTCCATCAGCAATTCTGCGATCTTTTCCCCCGGAACAACTGCCGATCTGACCGGTCTTCCTTTCGTGAACTTCTGAAATTCCAGCACATCCGTAAAAACAGGCTGATACAGCGAACCGTCTTTTTGCTTCAGTATCGGAATCTGACCGTTCTCTTCAACAGGAATCAAAAACGTTCCCTTTCCGTAATGAGCCAAAAGTTCTTCCTGAAGTTCTTTTAATTCTTCCGTCATCTGCGGCTGCTCCTGTTTTCTAAGTTCCTGCATAAAATAAGCCGCCGTCAGATGGAGCGCCGGGTTTTCCACGATCTGCTTTCCTTCCGGAAGTTCCTTCGGTATATTTCTCGTTACCAGATCTGAAAGCTGAACTGTAATTTCCATATCTGTTCCGCTGTTGACCGCCAGTGCGTTTACTCCCATTATATAAAGACTTGTGAAAAAAGGAAGCAGCTGCTCTTTCGCAAGCTTTGCCACAGCGCTTACATATTTTTCATCAAGAAGCTTACGCGCCTTGTCTTTTGCATCTTCCATCTGATAATAAAGGAAGATCTCATCGTCAAATGTCTCCTCGTCACATTTTACAAACGGCATCTTTGTCGCTGCCGACATAATAACATATAATTCACCCGGATTGCGCAGAGCCGCCAATGTCTCCTGTTTTGTCACTTTTGTTTCTTTCTCGCTCATTTTCAGCTTTTCCTTTCCTGTCTTCTCTCACCTTTGTCTGTCCTGATGCATTTTGAGTGTCTGTCAATAATAATACACTATCTCTTTGATTTTATCAATTCTAACAAATATGGAACAAAAATAATGCATCCGATGATCGCTGCGGCGATCGCCGATACAAGAACCGCCCCTGCCGCTGTATCTTTCGCGATCTTCGCCAATGGTTTTTTCTCCTTAGTCACAAGATCTACCACCGCTTCCAACGCCGTATTCACAAGCTCCAGCGACAGGATCAGACCAAACAACAGCAAACAGATGCACCACTCGACAGGTTTAATATGAAGAAAAGTTCCGGCAACGGTTACCGCAATCACTGCCAGACAGTGGATCTTCATATTTCTTTCTTTACGGATTCCGGTCCGGATTCCTTCAAAAGCATACCCAAAACTTTTATTCAGAGGATTTTTTCTGTTGTTTTCGTTTCTGTTTTTTTCCATTACTTTGTACCTGATTTTATTTTCTCGAAAAAATATGTTTGATAAATACGTATAGTACGATCAAAAACGCAAGAATATATCCGATCGCCCCAAGCGCCGGAATGCCGAGTATTTTCGGACTCATATCTGTCGTACAGATAATACTTGAACTGATCAGAAGCGCCATGACCCACAAACCCATAACAATGTTTCTTACAAGTCTGCGCAGCAGAAAGGCAAGATCATCCGATGCCCGCAGATCAAGATTCACCTTTGCCTGTCCTTTTAAATATCCCGCCATCATATCAGACACCATCGACGGGATATCCAACGCCTTTCGCATCGATTTCACTGCGCTTTTTCCGCTGCTTTTCAATTCTTTTTTCCAGTCAAAATTACGGAAAAAATCTCCCGAAATACGGGCGGCGGCAATTTCCGCCATATTAATATCAGGCGCGATCGCTGCCAGAACTCCTTCCATATGGGTCAGGCCTCTCGCCAAAAGCGTCAGCCCGTGAGGCATTCTGATCTTATTGACTTTCATCACATCCATCAGATCAACCGTAACTTCCCCGACATTGATCTTGCCCATATCTTCATGACCGTACTTCAACATCAGTCCTTCGATACCTTCGTATAATTTTCTCTGATCCGGACGCTCTTTAAATTCTCCCAGACCGAGCACTGCCTGCCGGATCAAACCGATATCGTTTAAAGCGATCCCTTCGATTGCCTTGCCAAGCATCTCTCTGTCACGCTCCGTAAGCCGCCCCATCATTCCCATATCGATCCATACGATCTTGCCGTCTCGTATCTTTACATTTCCCGAATGAGGATCTGCATGAAAAAATCCGTCGTCCATCACCTGTTTAATGTAGTTATCGACAAGTTTGCTGCCGATCTCCTTAAGGTCATATCCCTCTTCCTTCAGCCGCTCCTTATCGTCTACCGCACATCCATCGATGTATTCCATAACAAGTACATGGACAGTCGTATACTGCTGATATAATTTCGGTGTTCCGACAAAATGAACGTCTTTGTTTCTCCTTGCGAATTCTTCCATATTAGATGCTTCTGTAAGAAAGTTCATCTCGTCTCTCGTCACAGTCCACAATTCGTCTAAAACGAGATCAAAATCAGCCATATTTTTCAAACTGACAGGCGGCATTAATTTGATCGCTTTGCGAAGAAGCTCGATATCCCTTGCCATCTTTTCATAAATTCCCCTGCGCTGGACTTTTACGACAACTTCTTCTCCGCTTTTTAACGTGGCGCGATGCACCTGCGCGATCGACGCCGCCTCCACTCTCAACAAGGACCTCATCCTGCAGGATGCACAAGCCATTCTGAAAACTGTCCTCGACTTCTGGGGCGCCGCCCCCTGACAAGATTCATCTATATGGGAGAAAACTCTTCTCCACGACCGCCCGTAAGATTCTTCTATGACCGATAAAACTTCCTCAAACGGCATCGGTTTTACATCTGAACAAAGCTGCATCAGCTCATCGCAATAACGCTTCGGTAAAATATCAGAATGCATCGCCATGATCTGACCGAGTTTAATAAATGTCGGTCCGAGATCTTCTATGATTTCCCGAAGCTTTAAAGGCGTCACTCCCTTTGTAATACTATGTTTGCGGAGCACAGCCACAATTTCCTTCAGCCTTGAATTATATTCCATCGGTTCTATACTGCTCATAATTATGCTTCATCCGGCGCAGTTTCGCTCGCTTCTTCTTTTTTCAGGATCTGCTCTTTCAAAGCGGCAATCTGCTCCGGCGTCATCTTATCAAGAAGATCCGAAAGTTCCTCTGCCGATGCCGGTTTCAGCGCATTCACCTTCTCTTTTACTGTCTTTTTCACATTGTGCTTTAACTCTTCATTCAGCACTTTTCCCTGCTCTACTGTCAGTTCTCCCTTTTCTACCATTTCATCAAGAAGATCTTTTGACTTTTCGGCAGTAACGGCAACTGCTCCGATCCCTGCCAGAAAGATCTTTTTCAAATTATCACTGAGTTTATCCATAATCGCCTTCAGCTCCTTTCAGCCGGCCTACATTTCGTACGCCTCTGTGCTTTGATACTACGTTTATTGTTCTGCCTTACTCTATCTTTTTATTCTTCTTATTATTCTTATTATTCTGTTGTTTTATCAGACTCGCCCGAACCGTATTTCTCTTTATAGCGGTCGATGCATTCTTCGATGATCTTTACTGCGCCAAGCGCGCCTTCAAACTCGTCCACCGCCGTTCTCTTACCTTCCAGATCTTTGTATACGGTAAAGAAATGTTTGATCTCTTCAAAAATATGTTTTGGAAGCTCGGAAATATCCGTATACGCCTCATATGTAGGATCTGCCCACGGAATCGCTATGATCTTCTCATCTCCCGCTCCTCCGTCTGTCATCTTCATAACGCCGATCGGATAACATCTTACAAGAGTCAAGGGCTCAAGCGGCTCTGAACACATCACGAGCACATCGAGCGGATCGCCGTCGTCTCCGAGGGTTCTCGGGATAAATCCGTAATTCATCGGATAATGCGTTGACGTATACAAGATTCGGTCAAGGATGATATACCCTGTTTCTTTATCTAATTCGTATTTTTTCTTGCTTCCTTTTGAAATCTCGATCACCGAGATAAAATCTGTCGGAAAAATCCTTTCCTCACTGATATCATGCCATATACTTCCCATACTAACCTCCTCACTATTCCCGCATATCAGACGCGCCGTGTTCTTACAGATCCTGTCCGGCTATTTGCTCTGCGGAAACGTCCTGTTTAAATTCATAATATGATTTTACCTCTTTCCGTTGATTCCGTCCAGTATTATATCTCCGTCTTGATAGCGAATCTGAAACAATTCTTCTTTTTCCCCTATCTCTTCCCTTCTTAAATAAACATGAAAGCGAACCAAATCAATATCTTCTCCTAAATCTACCGAAAACTTCGTTGTGCGAAATGAGTTTTCTTCGTATTTTTGAACAACTTTTTCCGCAAATGCTTCTGTATCTTTGATTGCATCACAATTCGCCGCAACGGTCAGATCATACACATTATTTTCACATCGGCTCGCCACAACATCCGGTTCGTTCCCCTCCTGCATCTGCGCGTGACGCATCACCCATATCACAATACACAAAACTGCCGCCGCGCAAAAAATCAACGCCGGAATTTTTCCTGCCGTACCCCTGCATCTTCTCTGATCTCTTTTTCGCTTCACTTTGCATCACCTGTCTTTTTCGTCAATATTTGTATCACTTTTACAACCGATTATATAATCTGTTTTTGCCGGAATCAAGAAAATCGGTTGAAAATATGAGACATTTTTATAACAGATGATTTTCACATATAAAAAAGACACCCCACTTCCTGTGAGATGTCTTCTCTTCTATTCTATTCCATTTCTCTGTACTGCTGTGCGATATTCAATGCGTGATCGCCCATTCTTTCAAAATCTGTCAGTATTTCAGAAAAGACGATACCGCTTTGCGGCTTACATTTTCCTTTTTTCAGACGCTGCATCTGCTTTTTAAAATACTTATCCCGCATATCGTCCGTTTTCTGCTCTATGATAACTGCCTGACTTAGTATCCGTTCTACATTTTCGGAAGTTACTTCTTTCAGATTATCAAGCGCCGCAATACACTGCGCTTTCATCTCATTGAGTTCTTCTTTAACCGTATCCGAAAAATCAATCTCCCATTTTCTCATATCGTCGCCATATTCCGCAAGATTGACAGCATGATCTCCGATCCGTTCCAGATTGCTTATAATCGCATAATATCCGTTGATCTTTCTCGAATCTGACATATTCATCTCGCTTGCCATAAGTGAAACGATATATTCGGATATGCCTTTATTGAGGAAATCAATATATTCTTCTCTCTCAGACACTTTTTTGCGAAGTTTCTCATCATATTGAACAAGCGAGTCAAACGAGTCGCTTATATTTTTCGCCACCATATCTCTCATTCTGTTAACTTCATCACGAACCTGTGACACTGCCACCGCGCTGTGTCCGATCGCATAGGAAGATTCAAACGGACGGATATATTTCAGGCGAAGGTCTTCATCGTCTGCCTTTTTGCTGTCCGGAAGAATGCGAACCGCTATATTCGCCATATGTGTTCCAAACGGAAGAAGCAGCAGTGTCGTCACGATATTAAAGACTGTATGGGCATTTGCGATCTGCGCCACCGGATCTCCGGGCGTCATCGCTTCGATCCATGTCACATACGGCGTCACAAGACAGATCACCGTAAATAATACCGTGCCGATTATATTAAATAACAGATGGATAACCGTCGTACGCTTTGCATTTACCTTCATTCCGATCGATGCCAAAACTGCCGTGATACATGTTCCGATGTTTTGTCCGAACAAAACGAACACCGCGCTTGAGAGCGGGATCATACCGGTAGACGCAAGCGCCTGCAAAATACCGACCGATGCAGAAGATGACTGGATCACTGCCGTAAAAAGCGCGCCTACCAAAATACCGAGAAGCGGATTGTCGAACTTCGTCATCAGACTGATAAACGCTTCCGACTCTTTCAAAGGCGACATTGCCGCCCCCATCATATCCATTCCCATAAAAAGAATACCAAGTCCGGCAAAAATACTGCTGATATGATGTACCTTTTCACTTTTGATAAACATGATCGCTCCTACGCCTGCGATCGCAAAAAGCGGAGCGATCGCTCCGATATCAAGAGCAATGAGCTGACCTGTAATCGTCGTTCCGATATTGGCTCCCATGATCACCCATACCGCCTGTTTTAATGTCATCAATCCTGAATTTACAAACCCTACTACCATGACCGTCGTTGCAGAAGACGACTGAATGACCGCTGTGATGGCTGCTCCGACAAGCACACCTTTTACACGGTTCGATGTCAGTTTTTCAAGGATCGACTTCATCCGGTTGCCGGCTGCTGCTTCCAATCCCGTGCTCATCATCTGCATTCCGTATAAAAACAATGCAAGACCGCCGAGCAAAGCAAGTACGTCTGTTATTCCCATTCCATTTTTCTCCTTTTGTAAATCGTCTTATTTTTTCTATATTCTGTTTTTCTTTATACACACGTCTGCTTCGACGCGCTTTTTTAAATTAACATCCGCCAACCGGTATGTCAATTCCATTTTACCCTTTCCCTACATTTTCCTAACACTTTCTTAACGCTGCCTTAACAGACCGCTCATTGCCGATAATATAAAGCTGCGCGGTGAGGACGATCCGGAATCGCTTCAACGCACAGCCTTGACAAAATGCTTTTTAGGTTTTTATTCCACACTTTTCAGTGATTCGACCATATTGATCTTTTTAAGTTTAAAATACATCGCTCCGTTTACGATCATAGAGAACGCAACCGTCAAAAGAAAACTGTATACAAAACTGCTCATATCGATATTTCTGCCAAACATAACCGTATCTATCTCGACAGTGACAATGATAAAGCGATGAAGTATCTTTCCGAGAGCGACGCCGAAAAGAGCGCCTAAAACCGTAAGTACGATATTTTCCCGATATACATACGCCGAAACTTCATTCGGATAAAATCCTAAAACTTTCAGCGTTGCCAGTTCTCTCTTTCGCTCTGTAATATTAATGTTGTTCAGATTATACAAAACGACAAATGCCAGCATTCCTGCCGATATTGTCAGAACAACGATCACAATGTCAAGCGCTCCCAACATATCGTCTACCTGTTGTTTCAAATCAGTCGTATAGCTCACACTCAACGCTCCCGGAAGCTGAAGAATATCTTCGCCGACACTTTGCGCTTCTTTTGTCGTTCCTGAAACCGTCTTATAGAAAACGGCATTGTACTCCGGTTTTTCGTTATAAACAGCCTCATACGCATCTGCCGTCATGTACAGGTAATGTCCCATATAATTTTCGCAGACAGCTTTGATCTTGACCTTGAGATCTCCTTTCTCTTCATCACGGATCGTAATCATGTCTCCTGCCTGTACTTCCAGTTCCTTCGCGATTTTTTCTGTCAAAACAACTTCTTTTTCATCCAGAGAATATCTTCTATCCGTCGTCCTTTCTTTCAAAGTCACAAACTCCGGGAATTGCTTTTTATCTTTCGGCACATCCAGATAGACATCGTGCCATTTACTTCCGTTTCCGATTGTAATCTGAGTCAGTATGCCTTCCATCGCATCGTCTACTTCTGTTTCTTTTCCAAGCATCTGCGTGACTTCACCTTTTTCTTTTTCCGAAGCGCCTTCCGCCATAATGACCGTTCCGTCATATCGCTGAATCTCGCCGTACTGAATATCGACAACCGCAAAGATCGAATCTTTCAAACCGAACCCTACGATCATCAGTCCCATACATCCTCCGATGCCGAAAATCGTCATAAAAAACCGTTTCTTATATCTGACAAGATTACGCACGCTTGCTTTCCAGGAAAAATTCAGCCGCTTCCACAAAAATGTAATCTTCTCAAAAACGACTCTCTGACCCTGCTTCGGCGTCGGCGGACGCATCAGTTGGGCCGCCTGTTCGCGCAGTTCCTTATAACATGCCAGTATCGTCGCCGCCAATGTACAAAACAGCGCCGTTCCCGCCGCTCCTATCCCGTACATCACATTATACGGTATGAGCAGTTCATTCATGTGTTTATACATTATCCCGTATGCATTGATGATAATATACGGAAATATCTTCTCCCCGGTAAAAATACCGGCCGCGCTTCCAAGAAGGGTCGCCAGAAACGCATATCCCAAATATTTCCCTGCTATCGAATGTCTCGCGTATCCAAGCGCTTTTAATGTTCCGATCTGAGTCCTCTGCTCTTCTACCATACGGGTCATCGTCGTAAGACTGATCAGTGCCGCCACTAGGAAAAATATCACCGGGAACACTTCGCCGATCGCTTTCATTCGGTCCGCATTATCACCGTATCCCGAATAATCCGGAAGGTCATTTCGGTCATAAATGTACCATTTCGGCTTTTCCAGTTCTGCAACTTCCGCTTTCGCATCAGCCAGCTCTGCCTGCGCTTCCTCTATCTTTTGCTCGCCTTCGGCGATCTCGGCGTTTGCCTCTGCTTCACCTGCATAATACTCTTCCCATCCGGAAGCAATCTCCTGCTCGCCGGATATGATCCCGGCTTCCGCGCCTGCGATCTGCTGCCTTGCCGCCTCAAGCTGTGCATACCCGTTATCAATCTGCCCTTGCGCATATTGAAGCTGAGCTCTCGTCTGATCGATCTGCGCCTGTGCCTCGACCACAGCTGCGTCTCCGATCTGGATCTGCATGCTCATCTGCTCCAACGCCGCAAGCGTTTCTTCGTCTGTCATTCCGCTTTCTTTCAAAGCCTCATACTGCGCTTTCACCGCATTTAATTGTTCAATCTGCTGATTCAACTGCACAATTCCCTGATCAAGCGCCGCTGTTCCGTTCTGAACTTCTGTCTGCTTCTGTGCCAAGGTCTGCTCTGTTGCGGCAACCTCCGCTTTGGAGTTCTCCAACTGCACTTTCCCACTATCGATCTGTGCCTGCGCGTTTTCCAGTTTCTGCCTTGCATCCGCCAGCTTTGCCGCCGCTTCCGCTTTCCCGTTTTCCAGCTTCGTCTGTGCATCTGTTACTTCGGCTTCCGCCTCCGCAATTTTCCCGTTCGCCTCATCGACAATTTCCGTATACCGGGCTTTTTGTCTCTGCTCCTTGATCTTCTCAATATTTTCTTTTGCTTTCGCGACCGTATCTTCATATTCCGAAGTAAATGCCGTCAATTCTTTTGCTCCTGCCGCCTGAATACAAATCTCTGTATAGACGTCCATTGCAAAGCTTTCTTCCTGTACATATACAAACGCCCGCACACTTCCGTTTCCGATTGTCGTACTGCCCCGCTGAAAAGCAATATACTCCGGACTGCTCACTGTACCTGTGATCCGAAACGTATCCGTTTTCAAAGAATCTGTAACCTCGGCATCCGTACCGCTTGAAAACGTGATCGTATCTCCGATCTTCAGTTTGCTTTTTTCCATGTAATCCACATCAACGACACATTCATTTTCCTTATTCGGAAGCCTGCCGTCCTCAAGCTGTATCTCATTCATCGTCGGAAGCATAGACATGACATGAACAACGATTTGATTATCACCGTCTGCCAAAAGAGCGTCCACAGAATACCGGCCTTCCACATGCCCGATCCCTTCTGCTTTTGAAGCCGCCTTTACGTCATCTTCCGTCAATCCCATCGTACTGATGATCCTAAGATCCATCATATTCTTATTATCAAAATACGCGTCTCCCGAATAACGCATATCCGGCTCCGAGGCACGTATTCCCGAAAAGAAGGCACATCCGATCGCAACGATGAAAAAGATGGAAAGGAAACGCCCGAGGCTGCGTCTGATCTCCATATAAAAATCTTTTCTCAGCGCACGTTTTTTCATTCACACCGCCTGCCATTTCCATTTCTTATTTTTATCCGAACTACCACTCGATCTCATCGATCGACATCGGGTTTTCATTTGTTTCCATATGAGACACCTGCCCGTTCTTAATATGAATCAATCTGTCTGCCATAGGTGCAAGAGCCTGATTATGGGTAATCACGATCACTGTCATCCCCCGTTCCCGGCACATGTTTTGTAAAAGCTTCAAAATTGCCTTTCCCGTATTATAATCAAGCGCTCCTGTCGGCTCGTCGCAAAGGAGCAGCTTCGGGTTCTTCGCAAGAGCGCGGGCAATCGAAACACGCTGCTGCTCGCCTCCGGAAAGCTGCGCCGGAAAATTATCCAATCTGTCGCCAAGCCCTACATCTTCCAATACCTTTTTTGCATCAAGAGGATCTTTACATATCTGAAGCGCAAGCTCTACATTTTCAAGCGCGGTCAGATTCGGGATCAGATTGTAAAACTGAAATACGAATCCGATATCATCCCTGCGGTATCCGGTCAACTGTCGGGAATCATACGCCGTAATATCTTTTCCGTCCACTGTCAGCGTTCCGCCTGTCGCGGTATCCATGCCGCCTAAAATATTAAGCACCGTCGTTTTTCCCGCGCCGCTTGGTCCGACAATTACAACAAACTCTCCTTTTTTGATAGAGAAATTAATATTGTCTGCTGCCCGGATCTCCACTTCTCCCATATGATAAACTTTCGTGATATCCTTTAATTTGACAAATTCCTCCATCCTGTCACCTCTTTCATCCCATATGTTTTCCTCATTCGATTTTCATCGCACGCTATTTAATTTTGCCGAATATCTAAATAATACAAGCCCAACTAAAAACATCACGGAAAGTGCGCTGACAGCAATATTGATGCTCCCCGTCATCTGACTGATAAAAGATACGAGCGCCGTTCCGATAACCGATGCGCCTTTGCCGCAAATGTCATAAATGCCGAAATATTCTCCCGACTTCTCCGCCGGTATGATCTTCGCAAAATATGATCTTGAAAGCGCCTGTATCGTTCCCTGGAACATTCCCACAAGAACTGCGAGCATCCAGAAATCAAACTGAGTATCCAGCCAATATGCATACACTGCAATTCCAAAATATGCCATGATACAGACAGTAATGATCTTCTCCGGAGAAACTTTCTTTACGATCCTTCCGAAAATAAGTACAGACGGAAACGCAACGATCTGTGTCACAAGAAGGGCGAGCAAAAGTCCCGTGCTGTCCAATCCAAGAGCCTGTCCGTACGCTGTCGCCATATCAATAACGGTATACACACCGTCAATATAAAAGAAAAACGCAAGTAAAAATACAAAAATATGCTTTTCCTTAACCAACTCCGCAAAAGTTTTCCCAAGCCGCTTAAAACTGTCTTTTACAACATGTCCGTTTACTTCGGCAAAATATTTCTGTCTGTAAGAGCGAAGAAGCGGTACAGACGATAACAGCCACCAAAGCGCAGTAATAATAAACGCAATGATCATCGCAGTCTGCATTCCGATCCCCAACGGTTTTGCTCCGAGCACAACGCCGAGACATGCCACAAACGGAATACAGCTTCCGATATATCCCCACGCATAGCCGTGAGACGAAACTGCGTCCATCCGTTCCGGGTCGGTCACATCAGTAAGCATCGCGTCATAAAAAATCAGACTTGCCGAATATCCGGTCTTTGCCAGTACAAAAATACCTAAAAACCAAATCCACGATGACAGAAACCCTAACAAAATACATCCGAAAACACCTACTCCCATCGCAACAAAAAACACTGTTTTCTTAAAATTTTTCGTATCCGCAATCGCTCCGAGCGTCGGCCCTAAAATCGCCACAAGAAGCGTGCACACAGAAGTTGCATATCCCCAGTACGCCAGATAATCTACGTCCGATATACCGGCGTTTCCCGCAAGATAATTAAAATAAATCGGAAATATGGTCGATACCATCATTGTAAACGCCGAATTTCCCACATCATAAAGAACCCACTTTTTTTCTAACGAAGTCAGTTTAAATTTCATCGCCTTGTCTCCCTTTCCCTCATTCTGCCATCGCCAGACCCGAACCGCATGACGGCTGTACCGCATCCTTTCCACATCTGCCCGGTCTTCGGCTCATGTTTTGCTTTAGCTTATCGCCTGTTTATAAAGGCAGATCTTTCCATCCCTCACCTGCGCCGAACGTTCTTGTAAAACGTTCCGGAATTTCGTCTCCCTCAAACAAAACTTTCTGGTAACAGATGATCAATCCCGCCGCCAGCGGAACTGCCCCGGCAAACAGCCTTTTTAAAAGACGACAGTACTCTTTACACGCCGGATTCGGTTCAAGACTCATAACCATCCCATGCAGAGAATCATACTGCCCTGATAGCCGCATTCCGCCGAAAAGGATCTTCCTTTTTACCGCGCCGGGCGCCAGCAAAAGCTTATGATACATAATCATCCCTTTCAAAGCTTTTTGTACCGTCTCTGCTGTCAGATCTTCAAAAAACGGCGCTATGACCGCCCCGTTCTCCTTCGTCGGACGGATATGCTTTGTGGCAAGATAACGCACAGGATTAATATAATCTTCCTTTAAGAGAAGCCGGTCAAACTCCATCTCGATCTCCGAATGGCTGATTCCGCTTTCATGGATCATCTTCTCAACATACGGATGGCACTCACTGTCTAAAGCAAAATGACAGATGACACCGTAAATATATGCTCTTGCCGCTGCCGGATCTTCCGCTTTTTTCACAGTTTCCGCAGCGTGGCGGAAAAACAGATCCGCCGGCTTATCATGAAGGTCATATCCCTGACCGTTCACTGTATTTCTCTTCATCGGATGATAATAAAAAAGAATATCAGGACCATGAAGTCCGATATCAAATAATTCTCTGTGATTCTCAACTGTGCTGCGAAGCGGCCTCGGAAGCGCGCTGATCACTTCTTTTCCAAATTTGTAATGTGCATATGTCGTAGGCATAAATCTTCCTCTTTTCACGTACTTTTTCTTTTAATTTTATTATCACATATTCAAGACAAAAAATCCAGAATTACACTCCGTTTGATATGTTAAATTTTTGCAAACTTCTCGTTCGATATCCGATATTTTGTATCACTTTTACAACCCCGCGCAGATCTTTTCCCTTGTAAAATCAATAAAAAGTGCAGAAAATGAGACATTTTCAAGCGCACCGTTCTCAGAAAGGAATATACTTATGCCGAAACCAAGAACATCTACCGGAGAAAAAAATCTGATCAGTAAAAGACTCATCAAACTTCGAGAGAAGCATAATATGTCGCAGCGGCTTTTAGCTTATCAGCTTCAATTAAACGGCTATGATATGGATAAAAACGTCATTACAAGAATCGAAACAAATAAACGCTATGTCACAGATGTGGAGCTAAAAGCACTCTCTGAGATTTTCCACGTTTCATACGATTATCTCATCGACGGAAAAGAAGACGAGATATAATATTCGATACTTCCGCCTTGCTTCCCGCGGAGAATCTTATAAATCCATTGCCGAAATATGCGGCATTACCGCTGAAAATGCAAAAGAGATTCTGGAGTAGGCATCCGCCTGTTCCAACTCATTATTGTGCCGCGCCGACTCATCTTTTGCTTGCCCGGCTTCGTATTTTCATCACCGCTTTTACTGCCCATACGGCACACCGTCTCGGAAACAGCGGACTGCACCATAACTTTACGTATTGTTTATATTTTTTATTTTTTTCACAATCTATATACTGATTCCCTCTGTAAAATCCGGTCAGCGCAGCCAGAATCTGCTCCGGCTGCACGCCATATTCTTTCCGATACTGATTATCTCCGCAAAGAACGTAACTATTATGATCCGAATTTTCCATCACTCTGTGCAATACATAAGCGCCGTTCTCTCTTCGATACAAGATTACTTGATGACGACAAACCTCTTCTTTTACAGGTTCTAAGATCAATACGTCCTTTTTCGGGCGGATACATGGCAGCATGCTGTTTCCCTCAGCCGTAAGAACCAGCTTCCCCTGCTCTTTCAGGATTTCTTCTAATCCACGGCTTTTCAAATTCTTATCTTCCCTGCCTTCTTCCTTTTTACCCTCTTGTTTACTTTCCTGTTTACTTTCCTGTTTATCTTCTTTTTTACTATCCTCACATTTTTCTGTTTTAAATTCACTCATTTGTTTCTTCCAATATTTCCGCATTTCGCAGTTGTTGTAAAAAGCGGTCCAAATCATCGGCCGCAACGCTTTCATCAACTTCGTATTTTTCTGCCATTGCCTGTAAAACCTGTTCCTTCGTCGTTTCCTTTCGGCACTGTTCCCACAAAAATGCGCCTGTATCATTTAACCGGATCATCCCGTGAAATACTTTTCCCGCTTCACCGACCGGAACTACGACATGATCTCCTGCCACCTTGCGAAGCAAAAAACCTTCTTTTATTTTTATCTTCATTTTTCTTCTCCTTTCATACAAAAATATGCCGTCTTAGCCGCTTCTTCTTCCATAGTACACTCCATTTTGTAAACCGGAACAGACTGTAAAAAACGATCTAAAAAAGAGAGCAGCAAATTCGTCTCTTCTTCATCTCCGTAAAATAATGTCTGCGGCAATATCAGAGGAAGAGCTTCCCCCGAAGTAATCTTCTGTATTTTATTTGTTTTTCCTCTATGCAGCATACAAAGTCCTTGTATCGGCGCTTTGCGATTCTCATTTTTATCGGTTTTCCCGCTGAACGGAGTCCCGCATGCATAAAATACGCCGTTTTGCAGACAAACTGCGGGCTTGTCATCGTTAATGATCCGAATCGGTTCTCCTTTGAACGTCTGCCGCCAAAGCTGCGCATGCGTAGATTTCCCTGTTCCGCTCGGAGCCGAAAAAAGATAGGCTTTTCCCTCTTTTTCTACTGCCGAAGCATGGATCATAAACCCTTGATGTTTTAACAGTTTCATATAAAATTCAGCTCCGGCACAACTATATTCACACTCTTCTATAGACAGGTGCGGATATTGCTTTCTCAGTTTTTCATAATCTTCTTTCGTACCGTCAAGCGTTATATCAGGCTGCCTCTCTGTATCCGACCGATACGTCTCCATACGCCGCCGAAGCAGACCGTAAAGCGGTTCATAAGATACAACACATCCTGCAAATTCATAAATCCCCACTGTACTTCCTCCCGAATCACAAATCTAATCTGTCCTTTTTCCGAGAAAACTCTCTCTATTTTTTCACTTCTTGTTTTTCAAGCGCTTCATCACGCTGTTTTGTTAACTGTTCGATTTCTTCCAGACACTTCTGTTCGTATTCCGAATATTTCTGACGACGCTGTTCTATTCTGTTCGCTCTGTCTTCTAAAGTTCCTTCATAACATGTAACGCTTCCGACTACAAGATCACTTTCACTTTGTTTTTGTAAGAGCAGATCAAGTATTTCCTCAAAATGCTCCAGCGAAGCCTCGCCTGCAATCTCCATCTGCCGTTCCAAACTAAAATCCGATAAAACAACTACGCTTCTCGCTTCTATGACCTGATCCAAAATATTTTCGATCGTTTCCATATCTTCACGCATGGAAATATTCTGGCATTCTTCTATCTCCATATTGTAATCTGTATTTTTTCCATGCTTCAAAGAAGATGCATCTTTCGCAAAAGCCACCCCGATCTTAAAATCCATTTCTTTAAAATTCGGATATAAAATCTTGCTTCCTCTTCCATATTCCTTACCGTTAAAAAAATAGGCGCCCGCAATCTTTCCCGTACTTTCTTCGTATTGTTTGACAGTACTTTTCAGCATTTCTATATAAGCGTCTTTCTCCTCCCCGATCTCACCTCCAAAAGCGAAATCCCAGCCTTGCTGTCCTAAATACGTCACTGTTTCCTGATGATGCTCCGCTGTGTTTTTCAAAACAAGAGTGGCCTGTATCCCTCTGCCTTCAAGAGCCGGAACGATCCGATCCATCAGTTCCTGATCTTCCTCTGAAAATGCAAGAATTACGTTCGCCGGTTTCTCAATATCATTCACTTCTGCTTTTTTATTTTCCATGTCATTGCGTATCTCTCGGATCTTTTTATCATACTCCTTGTACGTTTCCTGCAACCCGTTTAAGCTCTCCATCTGCTTTTTTTCCCCGTATCTCCAATAGAAAAGCAGACCGAAAAGTCCGATTGCCAAAACAAATACGAGCAAAATCTGTATTTTCTTATTTCTCATAACGCTCCTTAAGTAATCCTGTTATCACTGTGTCTAAAATCTCATTTTGTATTTTATCAAAAATTCTCCGAAACGTCTTCTAAACCGCATCTTTCAAAAAACTGACACCGTTCTTTTTGCTCCTGATCTTCAACACGGTCAAAAGTTTTTGCTCTTTCAATATGATATCCTATATTTCCCCTGCTTGCTGTCAATGCTCTTTTATATCTAACCAACCACGCAGCCGGAAGCAAAATCGGTGTTTTCAGCCACGGACAAGATGTCTTCATCACCTCATAAGACGGAAAGACCAACTGTTTTACAAACTTGTTCTTTGATTCATACAGCACAGTTCCGTTCCTGCGCGCTGTTTCCCTGCTGCCGAAAATACCGCCTGACAAAGCATAGTTTTCCAGTTCATCCGATACTTCCGTTCTCACAGTTTTCTCATCATCCGAAAACCAAAGCTGTGCCAAAGACCTGATATTCTCCTCAAACTTCTGAAGTTTCAAAGCTTTGAGCTGCCGCTGCACATATGCTTTATCCATTCGTGGCGTTTCCGACAAAATATAAATATCAAGAACCATTCGGATTCCGATGCCGCCTCTCACAAAATGCTCGGCAAGATGGCACACCGAATGCAAGTAATGATCTTCCAAACTCATTTCATATATATACTGTTTCCCTTTTGCATGAATTGCCCGCTCCCAAATATCAGCAAAATAGTCGTATGCATTGGTCAGTCTGAACAGAACATCTCTGTGCATTTCAATCGTTACGCCGTCTTTTTCATATTCGTCATGCTTGATGTTATATCCCCCGAACTTGTATCCGGCATCCTGCATAACCTGTTTTAATTTCTTTGTCTGATCTTCTTTATATAAAATATCCAGATCTCCCATCGTACGAAATTCCGGGTACGGATAAAACTGCTTTGTCCGTATTCCTTTCAACGGCATACAATAAATCCCGTTTTTTTCAAACAACTCAAACAACGTCTCTGCCGCATACGCCTGCTGCGCGTCTTTGTATGCATAATCTTTCAAATAAAAAAACAGTTTTTCCCGATACGGTTCCTCCATAAATACAGGACATTCCTGCAAAAACGGTAAGACTCCGTGTACTCTTGCACACTTTATCACACGTTCGATTTCCTCTTTTGAAATCTGCATCGACCACTCGGACTTGTTTTTCCCCGCCAGTACATCTCTGATGATTTCAATTAATCTTTTTTCTTCTTTCTTCAAAACAATCTCCTTTGCGGCAGTCAAAAATATATTCACCTGAAATATTTATGGACAAAAGTATCCTTTTCAATTTCAAACTTTTCCTTTTTACCGATACATTCAAACTTCGATTTCTCAACGGACTGCACAAAATCAGCAAACTCGTCCTGCAGTTGTCTTTTCGGAACAGGTACTACGATTTTCTTCATAGCGTCATTCATCAGCTTATTATTTCCCACACGACTTACAAACTTATAAGCGATCCGATTCAACAAATATGCCAGATATCTCATATTTACCTTATCGTTTTTTGCTTTCAGTGTTCCACATACATTTGTACAGTTGAATTTTCCGTTTCTGTAAAAAACAGTTCCTGCTTTCGCGCCGTCAGTCGTCCACGTAATATACTCTCCGTCAAAATCAAACGTATCAATAGATCCGAATATACCGTCGTTTGTTGTCTGAGAAGAATATACCGGATATGGACCTTTATGATTTTCTATATACTGCTGATTGATCACTCTGCCTCTTCCGTCAATACATAAATCCTCTACGGAATACCCTTCATACTTTGAAAATACTCCATCGGAAATAAACTCCTCCAAATGAAATATTTGATCAAATTTTGTCCTGATACTATTCTCGTATTTTTCAATTTCAGCATTTTGTCCGTTTATCTTATCATCTAACGCTTTAAGCTCATCGATTATATTCTTCTGGATCTTTGTTTCCGGCGCCTGAACAACCAACGATCTGATCCTTTGTGCGGAAGCTCTGTTGTTTCTGGAAAACCTTTCATATTCACCTTCAGCCTGAAGCGCATACATCATATATTCGGGAAGGATTTTTTCGGTTTTGATCCTTAACACGCCGCAATGATCCGTAGGATAAAAAGGCACACCGGCCGGAATGATATTCACCATCCAATCACCGTCGATTCCCCATATCACCGAAGGACGGCTGTAATCTTTCATATTTTCTTTGTCGATCCTGCCAAACTCTTCATACACATTCGCGCTGTAAACAGGCACTCTTCCTCCGGAAACGATCTCTTCCGACAAAACCCGGTCTCCGATCGTTATATCAAACGTCTTTTCATTAGAAAGGGAATATACCGTCAGGCCCGGATCATCTTTCAGAAGCCGCGTCTTCGTAGTTTTTATAGCTTTGTTAAAATACACCTCGCTAAAACTGATCATATCTTTCGTATGAAGATAATAATAATACTCTTCCAAATCATCTAAAGACACTTCCTCTCCGTTAAACATTTTTCGGATCAGACTTGCAATCGTACGATCAGACATCCTGTTTTCCGCATCATACAGCATCCCGCCTTCATCTATGATCTGTATTCCTTCCTGCCCCTTTCGATTGCTCCATTTATAACCTAAAAACTTCTCCTGACCTTTGTTATCATCCGGAGCTGCCACGATCAATGTCCTTTGATCATAAACAAAAGAGAAATATTTCATTTTTTCCCGTTCTATCTTTTTTACATATTGATAATACTGCTTTGTCAGCAGTTTTTTCTGCTCTTTTTCTGATAATTTACCGAACGTCTTTTGTTTCTGCTTTTCTTTCGTTTTTGATAATGCCAAAAAAGCTTCTTTATACTTTAAAAAATATTTATCTTCTATATCGCCGATATCAACCGCTTCCGATAAGAACCGTTCATAGACTTCAGAACTTACGTCGATCTTTTTCAAATACTGTTCCAATATCGCTTTGTCTTCCCATCCGTCCAAATTACATCCGTTAAAAACAGCGTCGATGCTGTCTTCGATCAAATCGGCTTTTTTCGACGGTTCATTATATTTTTCCAGAAACAACACAACCGTATTCGTTCCTGTCGCGCCAAACGTCTTATTTCCCATAAGAACGATCGCCCTTATCTTGAAATTCTTTAATATAGATTCCCTTGCGCAGATAAAACTTTCATTTTCCTTATTCAATATACTGCTCGGCAAAATAACCGCCGCCACTGCGTTCGGTTTCAAAAGCTGGGAAATCCTCTCGACAAATAATGTTTCTATTTCAGATCCGTTATTTGAAATAGTATCTAATATAGAAAACGAATTATTTTTAAGCTTTAAATGGGGCTTAAACGCAGATACAGAATACGGAGGATTCGCTACTAAAATGTCAAATGTATTCGGTTTTATATTTTTGTCAGGATAGTTTTCCAGACCGTCTCCGAATATAATATTTCCCTCGCCTGCACCATGCATGAACAGCGAGATCTTAGATACGCGGGCTAATCTGTAATCTTTCTCAATCCCGAAAATATTGTTCTCGGCAAAAGACCGGTCAAGCTCTCTTAAACTATCATTTGCCTTAACACATGCTGAGACAGCTTCAAACCCTTCCGTCAAAAAATGTCCGGCTCCGCAGGCATAATCGATGATCTTCGGCAAGCCCGCACCTTCTTCGGTTTTAAGTATTTTCTCGACGGGCAGACTGTTCCATATAAATCTTGTGATCGGAACAGGAGTAAAAAACTGACCTTCATTCTGCTTAAAGCCTTTGCTGAGCAGTTGTTCAAACAAATCTCCTAACATCTGAAGATTTTCAGATCCTATTATTCTGAATTTTTCAAACAACTGAACAACTTCTACTAATATTTTACCGTTTTGTAAAAATAATTGTTCGTTGTGAACGTCTTTGAACGCAAAATCATTGTTGGTATAAAATTTCAATATACGCAGCGTATGTTTCAGATGAGCGATCATATTTTTTCTCTCTTGTCCGGTATATTGACGAACTAAATTTTCGGCATAGTCATCAGGCACATAAAAAATTTCTTCTTTCATAAATTTTTCCATGCCTTCTTTATGTAGACGCTGAAGCCTGTCCTGCAAACTTTCGTAAGTATCCGTGCCGACTTTGTACTGAAAATCTACGATCTCCTCCATATCTTTTTGAATCTCATCGACTAATTTACAAATAAACAGAGCCACTAAACGGTTAAATGCATTTTCCTTATCCGAAACATTATTATGACGTAAAATCTCTTCAAACTTATTTACAATTTTATTATTGTCCGCAAAATCTTTCAGATCCGCTTTTCTAAGCGGTTTTACCCCGATTTGATATGCGCTTGAATCATCTCTGAAAATTACATCTCCCGAAAATCGCTTTTCATACGTTTCATCCCACACCGAATATAATTCCGAAACTGTATGTGCATTTTTAAATAATTTAATAGAGTCATCTTTTTGGGATAAAGCAACAATATTCGCATCGTCAGAACAATCAATACTTTCCGTATCCCATTTTATCTGCTTGCCTTCATATTTCGACGCATAAAGAACGAGAAACTTACAGCTTCTTTCCTGCTGCCAATATGAGAATAACTGGCCACCATCATTTACTATATTTTTATATTCCTTTTCATATTCTCTGCCGTAAGTTTTACACTCAACAATAAACAGCGTATTCCCTTCCTGATCAGATACGCAAATATCAGCCCGTCCGCCTTTCGACTCATGCCCCAGCGTCCACTCTTTTTCTAAATTTAAATGCTTCGGGCGATACCCCTTGTCAAACAGCCTTGTCACACATTCCAATACGACAAAATTTTCAGGAGCGGAAAAATTGCACGTCGTTCTATTAGAAATCGTCATTCCCCGATCTTCAGGATAGATTATTGTTCTGTTTTTCAAATCTACCTTAATATAACAATCGACAGATGGGAAAAATTTTTCATAAATATGATTTTTCTTTATGTAACCCATTGATAAGAGAAGGTCTTTAATATAACTTTCTGATATCATTTTCGTTTCTCCTCCGGTATAATATTCCGATTTATTATTTTTCTTCATCGACAATTATATCACGGATAAATAATACAGTCATGTATTTTCTAAGATAGCGAAAAATGGCTAATCGATAATATATAAAATATGTGACATATATAAAAACTGTACTACCTTTCATAATTTTTGATTTTTGATGTATGAATCAGATTTTTAATAGGAACACTCAAATAAGAGGCATAGAACCTATTGCAATCATGTCACGAATAATATATAATATTCGTGACATGAAGGGAGGCGGTATTGTGGACAACGGATATACAAAACGAATACGAGAGCGTGTTCTTTCTCTTGAAGATGGAACTGTTTTTGTGACGTCCGATTTTGCGGATATTGCAGATACATCCACTATTCGTCAAAGTTTAAGCCGTTTAGTGCAGTCAGGAACATTGCGCCGTATTTTGAAAGGAGTTTATGAAAAGCCAAAATACAGTAAACTTCTGGATGAATATGTGGCGGTCGATCCGGAAGCAGTGGCAACCGCATTGGCACGAAGTTATCACTGGACGATTGCCCCATGTGGGAATACAGCATTGAACCTGTTAGGACTTTCAACACAGGTAACAGCAGTATGGTCCTATATCAGCGATGGTCCATATAAGACCTACGAGTGGAACTCTACAAAGCTGGAATTTAAGCACCGGACCAATAAAGAGATTACCGGATTGTCTTATATGACAAGTTTGGTTATACAGGCATTAAAAACCCTTGGCAGATCAAATGTTACACCAGCAGTCATACAGATGCTTTCCGAAAAACTGACAGACAAGGATAAACAGGCTTGTTTGAAGGAAGCAACCGAGTCTACGGATTGGGTTTACGATACGATACGGCAGATTTGTGGAGGTAAAAAGGTACAATGAGAAATATAGCAAGACTTTCAGATAACGACCGCAGGGAGCTGTTCAGAAATACAGCTGATAAAATGGGGCTGAATGATGCCATTGTGGAAAAAGACTTTTGGGTATGTTTTACGCTGGATTATTTATTTCACCGCTCACCATGGAAAGAGTCCATTACCTTTAAGGGCGGTACCAGCCTTTCCAAAGCCTTTCACCTGATCAGCCGGTTTTCAGAAGATATTGATTTGATTCTGGACTGGCGTGTATTGGGATATGGCAAAGACGAACCCTGGGAGAAACGTTCCAATACAAAACAGGATGCTTTTAACAAAGAAGCCAATGCGCGTGCGGAGGTATTTCTGGCTGAAACATTCTGTCCGGCAGTCAGATCCGGCTTATCCCAGAAAATCGGTTGTGAAGCAAATGTCTACATAGATGAAAAGGATAAACAGACGGTCATTTTCGCCTATCCGCACCTTTTTACAAATACGGCGACCTTACAGGTGATCCGTTTAGAGATTGGTGCGCTGGCAGCGTGGACTCCTGCAAAAACGGCGCAGATTGAACCATACGCGGCAGAATATTATCCGAAGATTTACAGTTTATCTTTATAGACTTTTCTAACGCTTACACTTTTCCGCGTATAAATATCTTCTAAGATCAGATTATTCACAGTTTTTATAAAGTTATTCAATTCTTTTTCTTTCGCAAGTTCCTTAATCTCTTCAATGCCGATATAATCTACTCCCAACGCCAACTCAACTGATCTATATGCAGCCGATAATGTCAACGGAACATCAATAACCGTAAGATCACCTGTGTTCTCCAATTTTCCATAATCAATATTAACACCTATTTTTCTAATACTACTGTCTACTGTCACCTTTTCTACTGCATGATTTTCATAAACATATTCGCTCCACATGCGTAAATCTTCAGATACTTTAGCAGGAATAGCTACTTCTAATCTTTTAGCACTGTTTTTCACATCATACTTTTTTCCGGCAATACAAACTGCATCCAATTTCTGTATTGCTTGAGATACCGGCTTCAGAAAATTTTCAAAATATCCAACTGCCAAGCTAGTAGATGGTAAAAGACTGATTCGAGCAACTTTCTGTTCTTTCTGTATTTTTTCTGTAATCGTTAAAATCTTTTTACTCAAATCCTGCATCTTGTCAAAAAAGACAACATTGACCCCCAGCAGATCGGATGCTATTTGACAGCCTTCTTGAATTAGGAAAAAACATCTCGCATATGTAAGAATTCCCGCATATAACCCAAACTCCAAATAAACATTATCACGAGCGGCATATTTGTGGGTTCTATCTGATTCTCTTCTTACATAATCATCTTTCCCGCCAATAAAAATCGCATAATCAAAACTAAGCGATTTCTTAAGCAATTCATGATAAGTGCACTGCCCCAAATCAAAAAAATTATCGCACCATAACTGGCAGACATACTCACCGTCTAAAAGACTTTTTACTTTTTCCGCGATCTTTACGCTTTCTTTAGAAGAACCAATAAAGATTCTAGGTTTCATCCTTTCACCTGCTTTCTTCATATTCACCTGAATTCTGCAATACAGCCCGCAGCTGCTTCATATTTTGATTTCTGTCTTTTACATATCTGCAAGGAGCTCCCGCATAAATCTTCCATCCTTCAAGTGTATGTTTCACAAAACTCATTGCTCCTACGGCTGCTCCTTCTTCTAATTTAACGCCTGGCAAAATTGTACTTCCTGTTCCCACGCTCACATAATCTTCTAAAATAACTCGTCCTTCGATCACGCTGCGATAAGCTGTAGGAATCATAGAGTTATTTAATTGTTCTCCCGAGAAATCATCACTCACCGCATAAACAGCACATCTTGATGATACAGTTACAAAATCTTGCAATATAATTCCCTTTACACCGCCTATCAAACATGTATATGCAGAAATATGTATATACGAACCAAGTTTTATATTTCCACTTAATATACAAAAATCATCTATTCGAATATTATCTCCCAGTACGATCTGTTCCGGATTATAAATACTTGCCTTTCTGCTTACAAGTACATTTGTACCATATTTTAAAAATCCGATTGTCTTTAATTCACTTTCACTAAGGAAACTGGTTTCCTCATTCTGTTTTTTCTCCACCTGCACAGGATTTGTTGCTTCTGAACATTTTAAAACTTTCCGACATTTTCTATATATCCACTCAAAATATTCAGCATATTCCGGATTATCAACTCTCCTTATTTCTATCATTTCCTGAAGTCCCTCATACAATCTTATGACTGCATATCCGGATGCACTTTTAAAAACCCAAAAAGGCAAATATTTTTTCTTTACCATTAATCCCCAAAAGTGAAAAAATGAAACTGTATTACTGGCATCCGCATCATTAGGATCAATCGGTACATTTTCGTCAAATTTCTTATATAAATTATGTCTGGCAGTTGTATACTCTTTATTATCCCCTTGCTGAAAATACTCCTTTACCGCGCCAAGATTAGATATTCTGATACTTGCAATACCAACAAGAATAGCGGAAATCCCTGATAAAATAGCAACGATATTTACAACATCTTTGATATGATATTGTTTAATATATTCTATGATCGGATCAAATAATGTAATATTTCTGCCATCTAAAATATGAAAACCCACAATAAAAGCAATGCACACGAATGAAATCACAACAAAAAAGTACGTCTTATTTTTGTTGTTAATCAAATCATCTCCTCTCCTTTTTATTTAATCAGATTTTTTCTTGTTTATCTTTTACTATTTTTTCAAAAATCTTTTTTATTTCCTAATCTCTTCCAAAAATGTCACGTGTATACACTTTTTCAATACAGTCATCTAAACTTGCCTCATATCTATTTGCTATAATAGCGTCACTTCGTTGTTTAAATTCATTTAAATCATTTACTACTACACTGCCAAAAAAAGTGCTACCAGATTCCAATGTAGGCTCATATATAATCACAAGCGCCCCCTTTGCCTTAATCCGTTTCATAACTCCTTGAATCGATGACTGACGAAAATTATCAGAATTAGATTTCATCGTCAACCGATAAACACCTATCACAACCTCCTTTTCCTTGTTTTCATCATAAGCATCATTTGCTTGATAAGCTCCTGCTAATTCTAATACTGTATCTGCAATATAATCTTTACGGGTTTTATTAGATTCTACAATTGCTGACATCATATTTTGTGGTACGTCTTTATAATTTGCTAAAAGCTGTTTTGTATCTTTAGGCAAACAATATCCCCCATATCCAAATGATGGATTATTATAATGAGAACCTATTCTCGGATCAAGGCAAACACCATTTATAATTTGCTGTGTATCTAACCCTTTCATTTCTGCATAAGTATCCAATTCATTAAAATAAGATACTCTAAGTGCTAGATATGTATTTGCAAACAATTTAACTGCCTCTGCTTCAGTAAATCCCATAATTAAAGTTTCTATATCTTCTTTAATGGCACCTTCCTGTAAAAAGCCCGCAAACGTATTAGCAGCCTTTACCAATCTCGCATTATTGACATCTGTTCCCACAATAATTCTTGACGGGTATAAATTATCGTATAACGCTTTTGATTCACGTAAGAATTCAGGACTAAATATAATATTATCACAATGAAATTTTTCTCGAACAGATGTTGTATATCCAACTGGAATTGTTGATTTAATAACCATAATTGCATCTGGATTACACTCAATTACTGATTTAATTACTGTCTCAACTGAGGATGTATCAAAAAAATTCTTTTTACTATCATAATTAGTTGGAGCCGCAATAACAACATAATCTGCGTCTTTGTATGCCGATTTTGCATCTAATGTTGCTATTAGATTCAACTCTTTTTCTTCTAAATATTTTTCAATATATTCATCTTGAATGGGAGATTGTTTTCTATTAATTAACTCTACTTTTTCTGGAATAATATCTACAGCTATCACTTCGTGATTTTGTGCAAGTAATGTAGCAATTGATAATCCCACATAACCAGTTCCTGCCACTGCAATTTTCATAATCTTTTCCTCCTGTAATGTTTTATTTAAATTAATCTTACAAGCTCTTATTTTATATAAAATTTCTTATACCACTCTGCAAATTTCCGTAACCCTTCTCGTAAACTTGTACTTGGTTTAAACCCAAAATCTCTCTCAAGAGCAGTTGTATCGGCATAAGTAATTGGTACATCGCCTGGTTGCATCGCTACCAACTCTTTATGATCATCAAACCTATAATCTTCAGGCAACACTTCCGCCCGAATCAACTCTTGTTGCAAAATATCTACAAAATCAAGTAAATTTTCTGGCCGATTATTTCCAATATTATATACAGCATACGGTGGAACCGGCAATCCATCCTCTCCTATTTTCTTTTCAGGTGCAGATTGCATCACCCGCTTTACGCCTTCCACAATATCATCTACATAAGTAAAATCTCGTTTACAATTTCCATAATTAAATATTTGAATTTTACTTCCCTCACATAATTTATTTGTAAAACCAAAATATGCCATGTCTGGTCTTCCTGCTGGTCCATATACCGTAAAGAATCGTAATCCAGTAGAAGGAATATTGTACAGTTTACTATATGCATGAGCCATCAATTCATTTGATTTCTTTGTAGCTGCATACAATGATACCGGGTTATCTACTTTATCATCTGTAGAATAAGGAATTTTTTTGTTTGTCCCATACACAGAAGATGAGGATGCATATACAAGATGCTCTACGCCTTTTTTATTATTATCGTAGGAATGTCTGCAAGATTCTAAAATATTATAAAACCCCACCAAATTACTTTCTATATATGCATCTGGGTTAGTTATTGAATATCTAACCCCTGCTTGTGCTGCTAAATTCACAACAACATCTGGTTGATATTGCTCAAAGATATCAGATACTAGCTCTTTATCCGCAATAGATCCTCGAATAAATCTCCATGTACATTTTGAATGCTTTGTGCTTTCTTCTTCAATTTTTTTACATCTATATTCCTTCAAATTTACATCATAATAATCATTCATATTATCGATACCTATAATATTTACCGATTCAACTGTTTTTAGCAATTCTTGAGCTAAATTTGCTCCAATAAAACCTGCTGATCCAGTAATTAATATTGTTTTATTAATTAAATCCACATTATTTGCTTTCATTTTATAATTTCCTTTCTACAATATAAGTCAAAACTAAAACAAATACCTCTACTCTCTATAACACATACACTCTTTAAACACTACTATATTTTCAAAGTTTAGTTCCCAAAAAAGATCCTTTGGAAGTATTTATAAAGTGAATGTATTTACCGTAAATTTTAGAAGTAACAAACCAAATCATGCTGCTTCCCAAAAGCGCTATGATAAAATTTATCAAAACTACAACTACAGGTGGGACAGCGGACTTATTTATCAAATTTAAACTAATATATATTAGTTGTTGATGTATTAAATAAATATAAAAATTATTTTTCATTAAATAATTCCACAATTTTGACTGCGTTCTAACTGCTTTGTCCTTTTTTATATAACTCCATCTTTGTACTAAAAAAGTCCAAAAAAATATTCCGCAAAAACTTACAATCGGAAATATTAAATATTTTATAACTCTTCCCAAATAATAATTATAAAGAGCTGCTCCTAATAGACTCGCTGTTAATAACACTATTTCTAAACCCATAAATGTATTTTTATTTAATTTGGTAATCCAATCATTTTCCAAAGAGGCATATACCATCCCGCCAACAAAAAACAGTTCATATTCCAAAGCCGCCTGTACTCCAAACAAATCAGGCATTTCTATTACACGCAATCCTACTGTGCAAAGATACCCCCCCACACATATACCTAGCAAAAGTATTTTATATATTATTTTTAGATTATCAAAATCAACAAACCTAAAAATGACAACTGAAAAGACAAAAACCCAAAATAACATAAGTAAAAACCATAACTGATCTGGATCTTCCCCCAATATATATTTATGAAAAACTGTTTTCACACTCATTTTTCTAACTAAAAATGCAACTGGTATTGCCCAAATTACGCATGTAATAATATATGGTTTTATTAATCTTTTTGCTTTCTTTTTTATTATACTCATTCCATTTTGGTATTTTTTATAAATGTATTTCATATAATAAAATATAAATCCAGAAATAAACACAAATGTATATGTATGAAATGTATCTAACCATCTAACTAAAAAATCAAATACTTTCGATTCTGTTGCAGGTGGAAATGCACTCCAAAACCCACTATATATTATACAAGCATGTCCTAAAACAACAAATAACATCATAATTGTTTTAAATGATGCACAAAACTCCAATTTTTTATTCATCTTTATCCCTTCCCAAAATCACCTAGAAAATCTTTCTATGATTTTTCTTTTACATATAACCAAATATCTTTTATAAAATAGCATATTGATTATTATGCATATAATAAGACTTACCAAAAAAACTTTAATGGCCATTCCAAACCATCCTATATATGTTAATTCTGTTAAAGAAAATACTTTTGTACCCTTTAGAATACATGCTACAGAAAGTACATCTACCATTACATGTCCAAAATAAATTTTTATACTTCTACAAATAATATTTTTACTCAAATATCCCACAAAATAACATGTTCTATAAAACATACTTATAAATGTACCAATAGCAACACCTATTAATCCATATTTTTTTACTAACATAATCGAAATTGCTATATTTAAAACAACTTCTATAATAGCACTAGTTTGTGTCTCTTTAAAATGTCCTGCTGCCATTATCACCATATTATAAGGAATTCTCAAACTATGTGAGGCTGCTGCTAACGTCAACAAGCAAGCAAAAAGTGGTGTATAATAATTAGCATCATTTACTCCCATCGTATATATTGATACAAAGGGAACAATTAAAATTGCTGTGTTCGTAAACATGACAACAACTATTGTATGTATTAACCACTCCACAAAACCAAATTTATCATTTAATTCTTTTAATTTATTTTTTGCAATCATTTCTCCAAACCAAGACATCAATCCCGTTGTAAATGAACTAACAATCTGCTTTACCCCATTTGTAATTAGAGCATATACAGAATAGATTGACACATTCTCTAATGTCGAAAATAGAGACAATACACATACATCTGTGCTTGATAAAACTACGGATGCTATATGTTGAGCCAATCCATTCCATTTTTGTTTTATTGGTTCTTCATCCAACTGTACATTTTTATCAATATTATATTTTTTCTTAACATAAATAGAAAGAATTAGCGGTCGAAATATATATATTACCGATGTTGATAGTTTAACCATAAGAATAGACATCCCCATTCTTATGAATAAATAACATATAACTGTATTGCCAATAACTGTAATTGTTTGAATGATCAAATAAATATATGCTTTCTGATCTGCACTAATCAATAATTGATTGACAATTCCAAAATAATATTCTGCAAAATAAGATAAAGAAATTATCCCAATCAGCATTGCTGTAAAAAGAAAATCAAATTTGTCACGTTGTGTTTGCGGATAAAATATAATTAATCCTATCACATACAATAAAAGAAGCCCTGCTATTTTTCTAAAAAAATGGGAAGCTGATTTTAGAATTTTGCTAGCTTCTTTCATATCCTCTTGAGCAAGTGGTTTATATAATGATGATTGAACTACCGCTCCTACACCTAATTCCATAAAAGAAATAAAACTCAAAAATTGAAGAATAGAAGAAAGTAACCCATTAATAGCAGAACCATAATATGCCAAAATGCATCTCGGTAATATGAACCCACATATCGTGGATACAAATTGATAAAGCAATGCCAGTGATGAATTATACAAAAGTTTTCTATTTGAGTTTCTATTCATTGTTCCTTGTATGATAATTAGGAAGTTAATTATCACACGTTTCCTTTCTTTTAATATCGTGGTTCAATACAATTCAGATACTATGGACTTTTGATGTTTATTCTGTAGCTTGACTACTCAACTGGAGTGTATTGCCGCTACCTTTATCTGAATTGTTTATCAGCTGGATGTTGCCGGAGTGTTTTTCACTCAGAGTACTTATTTCTATCAAGTCTACGATGATAATCGATGGTGGACATCATGGTATCAGACTTTATGAAAGGGAGGTACAACCTCATGAAAATTTTTGTAGGCATTGATATTGCCAAACTCAACCATTTCGCCGCTGCGAT
>OHMN01000090.1_pt1 | contig 89816 bp, 74 predicted proteins | sample 1569361 | NCBI WGS metagenome assembly OHMN01 (sample SAMEA3541508, study PRJEB24748) | human gut metagenome | biome: human gut; feature: human-associated habitat; material: faeces | place: China | collected 2012
AGCCGCTGTATCTGACGGCTGCGGGAGCTTTCGCCCCTCGTTCGTTAAGTAACGATATGATTTATTTTCTGACACGTCCGTACGTCTCTGCCAGCTCCCGGCACCTTGCAAGAAGCTCCGGAGTCAGATCATCCTTCTTCATGCGCCAGCGCCAGTTTTTCCCAAGAGTAGACGGCTCGTTGATGCGGGCCCGGTTGCCTAACCCCAGATAATCCTGAACCGGGATCACTGCCAGCTTTGCCACACTAGCCAGTGCCAGACGGATATAGTCCCAGTGGATCTCGCCCTCCGGTGTATGGGAATTCCCAAGATAGCGCACGGCAAACGCCTTTGCCTCCGGTTCCAGGCTGCGGTACCAGCCCTGCAGGGTCATATTGTCGTGGGTCCCGGTATAGACCACACAGTTTTTCGGATAGCGGTGCGGCAAATACGTACTCTCGCCGCTGGCATCGAACGCAAATTCCAGAACCTTCATGCCCGGGAAACCTGTTTTCTTAACCAGTTCCAGAACCGACGGAGTCAGAAAGCCCAGGTCCTCCGCAATGATCGGAAGCTTTCCAAAGCGCTTCTTCATAGCTTTAAACAGCGCATAGCCCGGTCCCTCCTCCCAGTGGCCAAACTCCGCAGTCTTGTCCTTTGCCGGAATGGAATAATACTCATCGAAGCCGCGGAAATGATCCACACGCACTACATCATACAGGCGGAAGCTGTACTCCATGCGGGCCAGCCACCACGCATAGCCCGTCTTCTTGTGATAATCCCAGCGGTACAGCGGATTGCCCCAGAGCTGTCCCGTCTCAGAAAATGCATCCGGCGGACACCCGGCAACAGCCTCCGGCTGTCCATCCGCAGAAAACTGGAACAATTCCGGATGCGCCCAGCTGTCTGCGCTGTCCATGGCAACATAGATCGGGATATCCCCAATGATCTTCACACCCTGTTCATTTGCATAGCACTTTAGCTGTGCCCACTGCTCCTGAAACTCGTACTGCAAAAATTCATAAAACAAGATTTCATCCTGACAAAGCTCCTGATACTTTTTCACGGCTTCTGGCTTTCTTGTCCGGATATCTTCATCCCACAAAAGGAAGCTTTTTCCCTCAAAATGATTTTTCACCGCCATGTAAAAGCAATACTCCCTGGTATCTGCGGTAAGCGCATACTCAAACAGCTCCCGCAGCTTCTTTTCGCCGCGTCCTTTCTTTTTCTGCTGCTTTTTCCAGCGCTCAAATGCCTTTTTCAAAAGCGGGAAACGGTTAAAATACTGCTTCTCGTAATCAATATCCTGCGCATCGGAACCGAGGTCTGCCGCATCGCATTCCGCTTTCATCAGCAATCCCCTGGCAATCAGTACTTCCAGATCGATAAAATACGGATTCCCCGCAAATGCGCTGAACGACTGGTAAGGAGAATCCCCGTAGCCGGTCGGCCCCAGCGGCAAGATCTGCCAGTACCGCTGACCGGCCGCCGCCAGCTGGTCCACAAAATCATACGCTTCCTTTGAAAATGCACCGATTCCATACTCCGATGGCAGACTCGCCACCGGAAGCAGCATACCACACGCCCGCTTCATACCCATTTCCTCCTGTTTCTTTCACTTTCAAAATTCTGTAACTGTTTCGTGCCTGCTCACCGCTCAGACCTGGCGCACCCGCGCCGAGAATCCCTTAAACCTCCATACAAATACTACCAGACGGAAGATCCAGTCCACAAACATCGCATACCAGATTCCCAGGACACTCATATGAAGTCCCTTTACAAACACATAGCCAAGACCAATGCGGAACATCCACATGGAAAAGACTGAAACCATCATTGTAAATTTTGCATCCAGACCGGCACGCAGTGTATTCGGCAGTGCAAAGGCCAGCGGCCAGAGCACCATGCCACAGGAATGCGCCAGCAAAAGCTTCTGCGCCAGGTCCGATGCCTCCGGAGACAGATTATAAATTCCGACCACAAAGCTCCGGAATACTGCCATCAAGGTACAGATCACAAGCAGCAGCCCGTAATTGACTGCGATCACCTTCTTTGTATACCGCTTTGCCTGCTCCGGCTCGCCCGCGCCCACGCACTGCCCCACAATCGTAATGAGGCCCAATCCAAGCGCCACACCTGGCAGATACTGGAATGTCACCAGATTCGTTGCCACCGCATAACCGGCGATCGATGCCGTTCCCAGCGTCGAAACCAGACTCTGCAATGCAATCTTTCCAAACTGGAACATGCCGTTCTCCAGTCCGCTCGGAACTCCAACGGCCAGGATCTTGCCGATCATATCCAGCTGCGGGACCAGCTGGCGGAAGCTGTATACCCGGATGCTGTTCTTCGGGCTGCGCACCAGGATCACCATTACCACCGCCGCAAACATACGGGAAACCAGCGTCGGGATCGCCACACCCTCCACTCCCATGTGAAGTCCGAATACGCAAAGCGCATTGCCCGCCACATTGATGGCATTCATCGCCAGAGAAACCTTCATGGAAACCTTCGAATTTCCCATAGAGCGGAACAAGGCCGCCCCGGAATTATAAAGTGCCAGAAACGGATACGACATTGCCGTAAACCAGAAGTAAGTCTGTGCGTTATCCATGACCGATGCTTCCACCGAGCCAAAGATCAGCCGCAGCAAATGCCGGTTCCCAATAAACGCCACCGCCGCGATCAGCAAAGAAAGCGCCGCCGTGATCAGCACCAGCTGCCCCGCCGCCCGGCACGCCTGCTCCGGCTTTTTCTTTCCAATATACTGGGAGCAGACCACCGCTCCACCGGTTGCCATAGCCGACAGCACCTGAATGATCAGCACGCTGATGGAATCCACCAGCGCCACGCCGGAAACCGCTGTTTCCCCTACTGCCGCCACCATGACAACATCCGCCATGCCCACTAAAACAGCCAAAAGCTGCTCTACCAGAAGCGGGGCAAACAGATGGACCAGATCCTTCCTAGAAAACATATCCATGAATTTATCCCCTGAGTTTCTATAATTTATAAACAAATCTATAAACAGATATCTCAATGATACCTATTTTGCCAAAACTTTACAAGTATTACTTTTCAGAAAAGCAATTCTGGGATATACTAGGAATGTTGTTTACGCTATATAGATAATCAGAAAGAGAGACCCTATGATCAATCCAATGAAATTAATGAAAATGAAAAATGCATGGTCCCGCTTCGCGGCCAACCATCCTAAATTTCCGCTCTTTTTAAATGCTATCGTCAAACGTGGCGTCCAGGAAGGAACCATTTTTGAATTCAAGATCACCTCACCGGACGGCCAGGAACTCGTAACCAATATGCGCCTCAGCGCAGACGATATCGAGCTGTGGAAGGAACTATCCGAGGCCATGCGGTAGGCATGGCAAGCAGAATTTCCGAAGCCATGCGGCAGGCAACGACAAACGAAACTGTCCAAGGCCATACGGCAGGTGATGACAAACGAAACTGCCCAAGACCATGCGGCAGGTGATGGCCGCATGCCAGACAAAAAGGAGGATACCATGGCCAGAATCCGCAATCGCGCCACCGGCGCCTTTCCAACCCGCACTATAAAAATACTGGCGATGCTTCCCTCCGTCGCCATTGCTGCTGCCATTTTTTATTTCTCCAGCCAGCCAGCTGACCAGTCCACCCTTATGAGCAACGGTGTCACCCAGATGCTTTTATCCATCGCAGATAAGCTCCATCTGCTGGAACTTAAACAGATCAATGTGCCTGCCATCTGCGAATTTCTCAGCATGCCGGTGCGAAAATGCGCCCACATCACCGAATACACCGTACTCTTCCTCTCCCTGGTCTTCGGTCTGCGAACCTGGGGACTGCATGGAAAACGCCTGCTGAACGCAGCACTCGCCGTCACCTTTTTCTATGCCTGCACCGATGAATTTCACCAGCTGTTCGTGCCTGGGCGGGCCGGACGCTTCAGTGATGTGCTGATCGACAACATTGGGGCGGCTGGGATCAGGCTGATGGTGCTGATTTTTTATCGGCAGAGAAAAAACGGACTTCTACATAATTACACAACTTCGTAAGCTCATAGCTCCACAACTACACAAGCCAAAACCAAGCCATAGGCAGATGAAAAAACGCTCTGTCTTCTCCAGAAAATCCTGCCCAGCAGTCCCAAAAACATCTCCCGCAAACCCTACAGGGAATACTCCTGTATTGCCGCAACAATGGCGCTGCGCTGCCACTTCACTGTCACCCGGCAATTGATCTGCATCCACTTCGGCGCCGGACTGTCATCGCGCGGGCGCACCCCGATCAGCGGTTTATGGAATTCATTCGCAAATTCAATCGCAAAATCCGCCCATTTTCCATACTCCCCATACATTTCTGCAAAAAGCACCACACAGCTGCACTCCGAAATGCGGTGACGCAGAAGAAGCTGGCGCCGCTTCCATTCCTGTTCATCCAGCCCATTATTAAAGCTCACCGAATCATCCGTCCATTTAAAATAATTTGTCGTATTCAGCCACCCACACACCGTATCATAAAGCTCACGGCAATTTTTTGCACGACTGATCACAAGATGTCTATTTTTCAGTACCGGCATCCTCATCCCCCTTTGCCCCCAATTTTCCTCTTTGACAATCGTCTGTTAAATAAAAAAGAATACACATCCCAGCGGAGCGTTTTTGTTCCATAAGACGCAGATTCCCCTGAAACGCAAAAAGACAGTTCACTACGGACTGTCTTTTGTAATGTAATGCCTTTATTCTACTGTACTTTTCTGAAAAGAGACACCTTGCTGTCAACTTTCCCTGTTATTTGTCACCTTTTGTGTTACTGCTCGTGCGGTATGCCCGGCAATGCATATTTTCCTGCATTTCCTGACGTGAAAAGAATGTGCCTTGGCACATTCTCGCGCTGAGACACGGTTGCTTCAGCAACGCAGCCTCTCCGTTCCGGGAAGTTCCTCCCTGTATCCAGTAACTACTCTACATATTCGAAATGGCGACATCTGCAAACAGATTCACTGATTTCAGAATTCCTACCAGCCAGCCTCCATGCGGGAAGCAATCTTCTCCCGGTACTTCGGGCTGATGCGGAACACCTTGCCATTCTTCATGCGGATTGCCTGACTCTTCACCGCATCCACATATTTTAAATTCACCAGATAGCTGACCTGAACCCGCACAAAATTATAATCCTGCAGGATCTTCTCCATGTCATCCAGCTTACCGCGGACCAGCGGCTTGTTGCCATTCGCCATATACACATCGATGTAATGGTTGCGGCTCACCAGGTACATGATATCATTTACGTCCCACACATGGTACTTTGCACCCTCCGGCACGATCACCTGTGTCGCAGCAATCTTTCTTTTATAGGAAATGATTGCCTGCTCCAGATCCTCATCCAGGTTATTTTTTCGGACGAAATAAAGCGGATTTGTGTCAAACGAAGCAAACACCTTATCGTCGTATGCGGAAACAAAAACCACTTCCCCAAAGCGGCCGGAATTCTTCCACTCTCTTGTAATATTGATTCCATCCTGCTCCGGCAGGACAATATCCATAAATACCAGCTGATACGTTTTCTCGCAGGATTCCAGCTGTTTAATGCTATTCATACGGTCTACCTCAAACTCCAGATCGTATTTCCGAAATAAAGCTTCCACCTTCAGCTGTACAAGTTCTGCCAAAATTTTATTATCATCAAAAATTAACGCATTTCTCATAGCTACTCTTTATCTCCCCAGTAAAGCTCCTATCCTGTTACTGTTCACGCATACGCGCCCAGTAACCCTATCCCTTATTAGTGAAACGAATTCATTATACTAAAGGGAAATATTTTTGTAAAACGGATTTCAAAGATTCAGAACATCGCACAAAGGAATGTAGGAGAAATGTGGGAAAACTGGGGGATTTTGCCATATGAAATTTGTCAAAAAATGTCGTGCATCCTACTGCGTGGGATTCCGAAATAGCATAGGCGTACATCTGGAACAAATGCATATGAAAAGTGTTACACTTCCTGCTTCCTTTGCAGACTTTCAATCCCACTTCTTACCAGAGAACCAAGCAACCGTTCCCCAGATTCATTCATCTCCAGCCAGAGCCTGTAACCATTCTTCTCCCCATCTTTAAAATCATAAAGTTCTCCGCCTCGGGCGATCAGCTCCCGGGATTTTCCCTCCTGTTTATAATCCCGATACTGGATCCGGTAACGCTGTGTCCAATTAACCAGGCAATAATATCCCTCCTCGTGGACTGCATTCTGTATGATCTCTTCCCATCGTGCAACCGGCTCCGGTGATTCCTCACCAAAAACCTCAAACCAATCTCTCTCAAAATCATATGGAACCCTTGTTATCTCACTATATCTATCCCAAAGAAGTGTTCCCATCTCCTGGGCACGATCATCGAAGATCCGAATTTCACATACCGGATCAAACGACAAGCTTCCATCACGGATGTCACCTCCGGTATTTCTGATAATATAGTGATTATCCACCTCCGTCAGTTTCTGGTCCCAGGCAAACGAAGGCTGCTTTTCCTGCTCCAGGGCCTGCCTTTCCTGTGCCAATATCTGCCTTTCCTGCTCCTGTTCTAAAGCTGCTGATTTGCTTGCATGGTAATTGCCCCATGTGAGCAGAAGAGCAAAAATAGCTACCACGGTTCCTATTGGACCAGCATTTTTCTGAAAAACCTTCCATAGTTTTTTGAAAGACTTTTTTGCATTTCCTTTTTTAATCCGTTCTTTCTGTGTATTTTTCATAAACCACCTCTTTTATGGTCTTCCCGCCTTTCAACGCCTCATAGTACTCCTGCATTCTTCTGGAAAAAGAAGCATTTCTGTTTGATGTTTCTACGTCCAGTGTAACACTGCCTGCGATTTCCTTATCCATAGTTGGCCCTCCATCGGATAAACCGATTATTATCAGTTTTTCTTTTCAATTCACGCATCCATACTCAAACCATATGGAATCCCATTGTCTGTCATGGTATAATAACTATATCATACATTGAGGGGGCGTTTCCATGAAAAAATTATCGAAAAAGGTATCTGTTCTTTTGTCCTGTCTTGTTCTCTCCACTGCCATGCCGGTTATTCCGGGTACCAGCCCGATCATCGCAGAAGCACACCCGGGACGGACCGATTCCCAGGGCGGTCACCACGACTATAAAAACCGAAGTGGTCTTGGCAGCTATCATTATCACTGCGGCGGTTACCCGGCACATCTTCACGAAAACGGAGTGTGTCCTTACAAATCCGGCGGGCAGAAAAATGTTTCCCAGAGTTCTTCCGGCAGTAATTCGTCTGGAAGCAATACTGCTGCCAACCAGACCAGCATCACCACAGACCTTATGAATTCTTACCAGGCCGTATTTGATGCTGACTATTACTACAGCCACAACAGCGATCTGCAGTCTGCCATCGGCAACAACAAATTAAAACTCTTCGAACACTTCTATACCACTGGCATGAAAGAAGGACGGCGCGGTAATGAAGACTTTGATGTAGCATCTTATAAAGAAAATAACGATGATTTAAAAACTGCCTTTGGCGATGACTGGAAAGCTTATTATGATCATTATGTTCAGAGTGGTTGTAAGGAAGGGCGTGCGCATTGATTTAGACAGCCCTAATTTCTTATTGTAGATTTCTGTAGCATACTGGCACATTCATTTCAAGGGAAATGATGTGCCAGTATATTTCACTTTTATCCTTTCTGCCCGTCTATCATATTCATAATCCATAAAATAACACCTGTTCCACACTCCAACGCCGCTGCACGCTCGTCTTATACGCTTCCGCAGCATCTGACAGCCATGCCTGGATCCAGGCTTCCCGCTTCAGATCTCCCTCATAAAGTCTCCTCTGATGCTCCAACACATCACACACAAAATGATGCCCAGCTTCACTCACAGCCGCCACATTATTCAGCGCACGGGGCAGATACGTAGAAAGGCCAAAACATTCCCTGTCTTTAAATTCCGGGCACAGACATAGTTCTGTCAAACGGGCAAGCTCCGGCCAAAGTGTTGGTGCTTCCACCACTGCAATAGACTCCGTCGGCCCACAACCAGTACTATCCCCTAAAGCTTTCTGTTCCCGTTCCAATAACTCCCGGTACGCCCGTAGTCCCCGGACATCCTGCAGCTGGATCAGCCATGCATACACAGTCATGCGCAGCTCCTCCGATGCCTGCCCAGCCTCCCACAACTGCTCCAAAAACACAGGTTTCCAGACTGCCTCCCCTACTTTATTTTTTACCTTTTTGTCCCGGATTGCCTGCATCACACCCTCTGCTGCACGGCTCCAAAGGCGTCCGTTCAACGTAGGTAAAAGTTCCCGGCATATAGCCATTTCATCTGCAAGCTGCACAAATGCGTTGATTGCTGCGCACCGGATAAATTCAGGTGCCGCTTCTTCAAGCGCCGTCTGCCGTACTATTTCCAAACATTCCACACACTGATATTCCCCACACAGAGTCAGATGAAGCTCCAGAGGATCTCCCTTCAAATCCTTTTCCAGCAGATTCTTTTTCACTTCCCGGCACAGTTCTTCCTCCGTCAGATACTGCTTTAACAGTTTCTCCATCTCCGCCTTATAAAAATGGCCGCCAAAAAGAAGTAGTCCCAGAGCCTTTTCTTTCCCCATCGGAAATTTCAGCCGCTGTGCAAAATAAATCAGATAATAACATTTCCAGTCCTTACGCTGGTAATGTGTATGATCTTCCCAAATCTGGCACCCGGCAAAATCTGCTGTCTGAATATACTTCCCATAAAATGACTCTGCAACGGTCTGGAAGACCGCCGGAATCTCCTTATCTTTATGCTGCATCCAATGCCATACAATCCATACCTGAAGTCTCTCCCACACCAAATCCTCTTTGGCAAGCAGATTCATCCACTGGCGCACCGATTTCTTCTTCCCAGCATGCATACGGTAATCCTGCATTACTTCCTGTAAATCAGTCCGGTCCTCCAGGCGGTAAAACAGATCATCCGACTCCCGTACCTCCTGCGGACTCATATCGTCCACATCCATACGGCTCAAGCATTCTTCCAGCAACTCCAGATAATATGTCCGTTCTCCCACTGCCTTCTGATAAGAAGCATCCCCTTCACGTCGCCGGGCCTCGTAATCAATATACGGCCGCACACTGATGGTCTTTTGAGTCCTGTTCTGATACAGCATCCGCAATTTCTCACATACCGGATTTCCGGTATTCATAAGATCCAGACAGTACGCAGCCTCTGCATCCTTCAATTTCTGGTCCCGATACTGCTCCAGAATCCAAAGCGATACCGGCTCATCCAACAAAGGAAGCAGAAGATACACCTGCGCACGCATTCCCGCCTCTTCCCGACTCATGGCATCCCGCAAAAGCTGGGCAAATAACTCCTGCTTTGTTCCAGTCTTTTCAAAATACTGCAGGACTTCCCGATCCACGGTATGCATGCTCTGGACTGCGGCAGTCCCGTAAAAATCTGCCATTGCCAGCCAGTTCGCATCCTTCTGTCCAGAGTATGCCTCTGCCATACAGAAAACTGCCTGTCTCACAATTTTTTCCACCTCATAAATATGAGTATAAACCAGAGTACCTGTCAGCAGCTCCAGAAGTCTGCAAGCCGCAGGTGCAGTCGATACGGAAAGCAATGCCAGATGCAGTTCATACGACTCGTTTCCCAAGCGGTTTTCTTCCCGACTGACTATGTACGGAAGACCTTCCAATAAAAACTCCATCTGTTCATCTGTCTGTCCAAGCAGCTGGATAGCCGCATACAACGGATAGCGCACCTGCGATTCCGAATTTTTCCCAAAACGGTTCAAAATCATCCCCAGCAGTTCCACATCCATCAGCTGAAGATTCAATAGGGCAATGATTGCCCGCTCGTAAACCCACGGCTCCTGATCCGACTGCAAGACAGCCCAAAGAATATCCCTTGCCTCCTTCTCGCATCCATATGTGTCTGGACTATAACCAAGGAGCAGAATTGCATTTTTTAGTGAAATCTCATCCTGCGGCTCACGAATTTCCCCCAAAAGCAATCGAAACACCTCATACCCCATTCCAAACTCCGCCAAATCGCTGAGCCTGTAATTCTGATGATGAATCCAGGCATGAAGCTGTTTGCTTTTTTCCCATTCACGAAGCAGAATCGCACTCCGGTCCGATGGGGAAATCCGGTTCCAGTCCGTATCCAGAAACAAAGTAAAGTCCTGCTGCAGCAGCCAATCCCAGATCTCCCCGTCGCAGATGGACAACAAATACGAAAGCACATGATGCCAGTTTCTGCTGACACCAAGCTCCGGATGGCCCAGACACACCAGTTCCTGAACCTGATCAAGCGGACAGCCTGCCAGATATTTTGCCGCCAGATACTCGCCAAAATTATTGTGCATAAACTGCCAGTTCCCATCCCGGAGCACCCATAAGCCACTGTATTTCAGCAATTCCCGCTCTGCCGCAGATGCAATCAGACGTTCATATTCAAACTCTGTCAGCACCCGCGTATCCATCGCATGCATCGCCACTGCAAGACGTTCTAGCAACAGTTTTGCCTTTTCTATGTTTTCCTCAAAATCCAGTTTTCCCGTCATCCGGTACTTGTCCAAATCCTGACCAAGTTTCCGTTCTGTCAATGTCTGCATCAGCTGATCCCGATCCGGCACCTTCCCACATTCCAGATAAAGCTGGCATAGTTCCACCAGATAAAACGGATTTTCCACTACCGTAGAAAGACGTCTCTCCTCAATCTGCCGTTTCCAGTTATCGTACAGAATTCCCATTTCCGTCACATAACATTCTATATCTGACTCGGTCAGCGGCTGCATCCACACAGCCTCAAACGCTTCACCAAACAGGCCTGCCCTGTAAAAGTGGTTTCTCGTAGAAATCAGAAAACGCGCTTCTTTATTTTCCTGCTGATACAATGCCGCCTGTTTTAGGAAATTCTGCTTATGCACACCGGCTATCTCATCAAAACCATCGATCAGGAACAACAGATTTTCCTGATTTTCCGGTTCCACGCCACGCTGCCTTGCCAGTTCTGCCATAGATTCATCCGAATACGTTCGCAAAGGTATCCGCACCGCCCGTGGCAGATTGACATCTTTATAACAGCAGAATTCCATCCACTGCAACTCTTGCGTCTTTCCACAGCCCGCCTCTCCTAAAAGAACCACATTCTGATGCTCCATGCAATAATCCAAAAGAGAAAAACCATACACCTCTGCTGCATCCCCGTCCACTCCCGGATGCTCCTGATCGGTGCAAAGGCGGGGGATGTGATGCGTGGGCGCAATGGGTGCTTCCATAGCCTTCTTCTTTTTCTTCGAAGCAGCATGTCCCACACCCTGGGTTACGCCGTATTTTACGATATCGTAGGCCGCAGATAACTTCATGCTATCCGCAAAGGGAATAAGAAATGAGGGAATCGTGAACATGATAAGCTGCCTCCTTCCAGGTGAATTCAGAAAACAGACAATCCGGCCCAATCAGCTTTCCGGATTCAGTTCCGTTGCGCTTAATCTTCAACGATAACCGCTTTCATTTTCCATTCCCTGTATAAATTATGACGATAAGTATTCAACTAAAACATTTAGGAATAAACCGTATTGCAGTACTGAGTAGACACGTAATGATTTACGCATAACTCAAAAATGTAGTTTCATGCATCTTCTAATGTTAAATCATCCAGATATTTCCTGCTTGTGCAATTCAAAAATGTTCGAATAATGGCAACATAACAATCAAAAGTAGTTACCTGTAAGTTTCACAATAAATGAGGCAAAGAAAGAAGCCGCTTCCGTATTTCAGTTTGCCAGCTGCGTATGCTTCCGAATGGATATAGCTGATTTCCTTCATCTTAAGGCTGCCCTCCAAGCAAATGGCATGTCGATGCCGCGGTCGATGAAGAAACCCACTATGTTTACAATACCCAGGATATGTACGCCGTGCTCTTTCGCCTTGCGGAATGCCGCCAGACTATCTGCAGTCTCGCCGGACTGGCTGGCGATGGCTAGGGCATTTTTGTTAAGGATGGGACGTCGGTAGCAAAACTCGAATGCCAGTTACATGCGCACCGAAATCCGCACAAGGTCTTCCAGCACGTACTGGGCCGTCATACCGACATAATGAATATTACGGGCACTTTTACACCACCTGTCCGAACTAGGAAGCCATTATTCTGGATTAATAGAAAGTACTATTCCGATTATTAGGGAACCGCTCTTATAATGAATGTAAGCATCAGTTCTGATGCTAATTCGTAAAGGTCAAATTCTTCGCTCCACGGCAAATACAGCGCCGCTTATTTGCGGCGCTTATAGCATTCTGCAGGAAGCATTTTTGACCACGGCATAAGTTCTTCCAACGCTGTTTCGTCTATACTTCCATCGGCACGAACTGACTTCACCAATTCTGTTAATAAATGTTTTACATAGTAATAAATATTCAATCCATTTGCGCGGGCTGTCTCGGTAACGCTGTAAATTATCGCGCTTGCCTGAGCTCCACGTACCGTGTTGATCGTCATCCAGTTTTTTCGACCAATCGTAAAAGTTCTCAATGCGCGCTCACTGGCCAGGTTATCAATCGGTACTTCTCCGTCTGACAGGAACACCTTCAGGTATTCTTCCTGATTCAAGTAATAGTTAATACCTTTGGCTGTTTCACCTTTCGGAAGAACCGTCTGGTCTGTCTGTATTTTTCGAAGCCATACAAAGAATTCTTCAAGCAGCGGTTTGATGGAAGACTACCGTTCTTTTAATCGTTCTTCAGGAGTCAAGTCCTTTAACGCACCTTCCAGATCATAAATAGCTCCGATCCGTACGAGTGCCTTATACGCAACCGATGCTTCAACCGCTTTGGGATTACTTTTTCCGATTGCCTTAATCGCATTTGCGAAATGACGTCTTGCATGGGCCATGCAGTTCGCATTTTTTATTCTTTCCAGATCACGTGCCAACTTATGATACTGTTCCAGATCATCTGTCATAAGAATTCCGGAGAAATCCTTATAATACGCTTTTGGATGATCACTATGCCGCGTCTTCTGGTATTCATATACAATAATCAGCGGAACTGCGCTCAATTCTCCAGTGATGTGCACCCACATATAACTCTGGCTGCCTGCAGGTCTGACATCATGAATCACTTCCACAGGCGTTTCATCACTTTGATTTACGTGTGCCTCCAGCTAGCGTTTTTTCATCTGTTCATACACCGGTAGTAAATAACGTTCAGCCGTCCAAACCGCCCAGTTTGACATCGTCTGTTTGGACAGGTTCAGACCATTCGCTTTAAAATCTCTGGAAATACGATCAACTGGATTGCTGTTTACATATTTGGCATTGATAATCGCCGCTTCAAGAAAAGGTGTTGCAATGCTGCCTTTGAACATCGTTTCCGGATGGTCACCACGTAAAAACTCATCCTGATGAACCCCATCTGTTCCAACATAAACATTTATGATGTGTTTTTCTGCAACCCATTTGGCCGGTTCAAAACGAAGCTGCCAGAAAATTTCATCTGGTATATTTTTCCAGTTCCCCTTACCAAAAGCTTCATTTAATTCCTGCTCTGGTATATCATGAGGGATTTCTTCCTGAGGAAAATCTTGCAGATCTTCCTCACGCTGCCCCTTTTTTTTTGGTTTCTTCGGGACTTTTCTGGCTGAATCTATGACTTCTTCCACAGTTGGCTCCGGAACTTTTTCATCGCAGTTCGCCTCTGCCTCATTAAAAAAGGAAAGCTGACCTGCGATGTCATCCAGCTTTTCTGTCTGACGGCCAAAACGCTGCTGATTTGCGAGGTGGACCTGCTCCATCAGATTTTCATAGTTCTGTTCCAGGCGCTCAATCCGATCCTACATCTGGTAGATGACATCGTTTTTGGTCTTATGATCCATCTTATTCAGTTCATCTGGAGTGAATTTTTTACACATGTTGTCCGCCTTCTTTCTAAAGAAAGTATACCAAAAATCTGTGATAAATGCCAATCTGCAGCCAAACAGATACCGTCATTTTTTCCTGTTACAGAAATCATCAGAATCCTTATGTAGGCCTTTGGAAATATAGGATTTTCAAGGTTCAAATGAATCGTTTCTGCTTCATAGCAGGCAAACGAATCGTTCTATCCGGTCATCTATCGGAAACGAAAGTCTCTCATTTTAACAATAAAACAGGGACTATATTTTCTCTGTTTTGCACAAATGTTTCAATAGATATTTTTCGGATCCACGTCTTTGATTTTCGGATCCAGGGGATTTAAACCTATCATGAGATACTTGTATTGTTCTTCCGTAAGATCTGCAGCCTCTTGTATATTTCTTGGCCAGGATAACCGCCCTGCTTCGAATCGTTTATAAAGAAGTAAAAACCCTGTGCCCATCCACAAGAGTCCTTTGCATCGATCAGAACGTTTCCCGCAAAATAAAAAGAGGGTTCCCTTTTCAAACGGATTTTGTCCGTACTTATCGCCGATAATTGTTGCCAGACCATCGATGCCTTTTCGCAGATCAACGGTACCGCAGGCAAGAACTACCCGGCGAATACCGGCTGCATCTTCAAGCATGAGACACCTCTCGGAAAATCCGGCTCAGAAGAACAGCGGAAATATCATTAGAAATATCAATCTGAAATGCTGCAGTACGGATTGTTGCAACTGGTTTATTGGAAACCGTGTGCGTATTTATTTCTGCTGGGGCAGCACAAGGAATTTCAACAAAGGGCAGTTCTGCTTTTTCTGCTACGGCAGGAACAGAAGTATTTTCCTTCATTTTTTCATACGCCTGTTGCCGAAACCGTCTTTGCCAGTGATAATAACTTTGTTCGCTGATTCCATTCTCATCCATCTAGTTTTTAGCTGATTGGCCTGCTGGTCGCTGACTGCAAGCCTGAATGATTTTTCTCCAGTATTCTGCACGTACTTCGTGAGTACACTGATCCATAGTCTTTAGTCCTCCTTGAAAAACTCCATTGTTTTTTTCAAGTATGCACTAAAAATGATTTTAGTGAAAGGCGAGTGGTTTGACCTTTACCATATTCTAACCTCCATAGTCGGTCAAAAAAGTTGAGTACTTAACTTTTTTGACTCTATACAGTGTAAGACTATTATCGCAGAATGTAGATGCTGGGAACAGGTACTTGCTTTGAAACGTTTACATTGTTATTGCATTTTAAAATCCTATCATTTTGATATGGTTTTATGTCTTATTAATATACTTGCAAAGCTGCTGTACCCAGAATAGCATATAAGCCGAAATTCGTTTTCACGATGCTAAACAATACCCCAGCTTTTATACGCTTCCTCTGAGTAATACCCCAAAGCGCCTCCCTTAGGATACCTTGAATTAACAACAGAGAACTGATTAATCGCGTCAAATATCGGTTCTTTTTTAAACGGTATATGTATACAATGTGCCCTTTCATTTTTTATTCGTTCCGCTAAAGATTTTGTCCACATGCTATTTAATTCTAACGGTGCACCAATCTTAGAATACCCTGGATATGCTATTATAATTGGCAACTCATAATAATCAACGGCCTTTTCAATTTCCCAATTAAGAATTCCTCTGTCATAATTCGTCTTATCCGATATAATCAGAAGGAAATTCTTACTCGCTGATAATCTAGTTTCTAATCTGTTAAAAAGCGTTGCTTTTGATGAACTATCACGTACCTGATAAGTTTTTTCATGTGAATTAGTAAACTTAAAATCTATACTTCCAGATTTATCCCATGCCTTCAGCAGGTTAAAATAATGAATATCGCTTTCTGTAGGATCTGTCGAGCCCTGCCCGTCAAAGGCAACATATGTACCTGTTCTGTTCACGTGTAGTTCCTCCTCATATAATCAAGTGTTTTTAATTGAAAATTCGAGATTTTTTAACCTCTCTATAACATTTTCAGGTTCATCAAACCTAATTTTTCTTCTTTATCACTTATAACAATATGTATATCGCAATCTATTTCATCCTTAAAAAGCTCAATTGTTTTTATAATATAGACAACTAAGTCATTTACACTACCTGCATCAGCCCCTCCCGTCCCAATTACAGGCATATATGTAGAAAAGCCTTGAGAGCGTTCTGAAATATACTTTACTAAAGAAGCAATAGCTTTTATATAGTCTATCTTTTCGACATGGGCTCTTAATTCATTATCAAAATATGTTAACCCCAAGATAAAATACTGTTCATTATTGAGACCATTTATTTCAGCAACCGATCCGACATCATATCGACGTAAGTTTCCACTTCGTTTTTCTTTTTGTTTGAGATCCGTATACTTATATCCATGCAATGACAAATTGTTTTGTATTTCATTCGAGACTGTATCTGAATCCCTATTGCCTTGCTCATATATTCGTTTAAGTGCCATACCGTGAATTTTTTTTGACCCTATTAAATCATCATCCACAATCGTGTCGAAACATCGATTTCCAGCAAAAGCAATGTTCTTCTTTTCATTCGGATCTCCGCTATTAAATAAATCCCCATACTCCACAAACAACAAATGATTTGAGTGAAGATTAAAAATTTTCACTTGTTTTCTTTGGCTCGTATAAATCGTGTCCACTATTACTATAGCAAAATAGATTCCCAGCAAAATAAGCACGGCTATAATTATTTTCAGAACTACATTATCAATACAATCTAACATCGTATCTGTAGGTGTAACTAATGTAACAAACCCCCAAAAAGAAAATAGGGCTACTGCGATTTTATTACTTTGGGAAAATATGTAACGCCAGTTATACCTCATTGTACGAAATAATATTTTCATCGCATTTCTCCTAGAACTACTTCTCTCATTGGCCTAAATGTATCTAAGATATCGTTTCGAGGTTCTGTTTTATCATAAAAACTTGTATAATACTTATCTTCTTTATGCTTTGTGTAGAAATTTCCGATTTCCCAAGCACACCATTGGCGAATGCTGTTATTATTACCTCGAATTCGCAACTCACTATTCGTCGTTCTCAGGAACAAGAACTGATCGCTATCTTTTAAAGCATCTTCCAATTTCTCCTTGGTAGCGGAACTATGGTTATTTACTCCATCCCACATCCAGTTAACATATAAAAAACCAGAGCGAAGCCAAAAATAGTAAAACAAAGCTTGAGTTAACCCCTTGTCGTAATATGCGTATGACAAAAAAGTTTGCTTTCTCGCGGTACGAATAATCTCATCGTCCGAAAGCCCAATAAAATTGGTTTCTATAACTTCTTCTTGATAATCTGCAATAGCCTTTAATAAGTATCTAAAGTATGTTTTAAATGAGTTGGACGAAGACTGTTCTTTTTCCATTTTTTTACTCATTTGTTGCTGTATTTGATTAATTATTCTCTGCACGAACAAAAAATCTCGGACTTCGTTTGCATTACGATCAAAGATTCCTTGATATTCTTCCATTTGAGGCATTACCCCCTCATTATTAATAATGTCTTCAAAGCCCCGTATGAGCCTTGCAGAATCGTAATACATATTCTTAACTGATACGTAATCCCTAAAGCGTACTACTCCATCACCACTTTCTATTGAATCTCCGCTTTCCATAAAAAGATTATATCTTGTCAAAGAACTTAATCCCATACCGTATCCCTCTCATCTTTATCATGTGATTACATGGCGAATAGCTATGCCACTATTACGTTATCGTTTATACCTTCAATAATCTTCCGTATTCCCATCCATACGCTCAGATCCGTAATATCTCAACTACGCATTCCAGATCCATTAACAGAGATTCCTGTAACACAAAAAGATCCTTCATCTTTCCGTTATGGACAATGTACTAACCATCTGGTTCACAAAGTATATCTGCCAGCTATCAAGGTTATTGCTCTCAGGGTACTCTGAGAAAGTAGCTTTAGCTGCATTCATATCAAAGCCGACTATTTCACAGACAAGTTTCCCTAAAAAGCTTAGAGCTGTATTCTTGCTCATATTCTTCCTTGGGACCAAAGGGCTTTCTCTAACACCTTTATATCGCTATGTGAAAACAATATATTTGACTTAATTTTCAAATTTTCTCATACTCTTTTGAGGTTCGATTTTTCATAGTACTTTATTGTATTGTGTTTCAAAATCGTATTATTTTGATATGTTTTGTGTCTTGTTAATGTAATTTCAAATCTGCTGTACCCACGCTATTTTTGTGCGCTATTTTTCAAAATCAAAGGTGTCATTTTTTCCATAAGTGCATCTACAATACGTCTGCTTTTATCATCAAGAATTTTTTTGTTCACGAACCCATTCTACCACTTTCAATTGCTCTTCCGGGCGTTCACTTAATACTACATATTTTTCTGTCATAATATACGTCTCCTATCGTTTCTCATAGTTTATACCCACATTATAGCATTTTTTCAGAAAATAGTCCGCTGCATCTTGCAAATCTTTTTTAGAAACACACCTTTATCTTTACACACAAAAAGCAAGTAGTAAGTAACACACCTCATTAGCCCCGCTCTTGATATTCATTACCGTAATAACTCTCCCTCAAGCTCCGCACAGCCTTCACCACCAACGTCTTATAAGCCACACCAAACCATTTATCCGTGATTCCCAACAGCGATACCTCTGCACTTTTTCGGTCAGCAGCTTGTCTATGATTTTTGATAAGAAATATTCTTTTTCTCTCAAAAATCAATATCAACTTGCATTTTAAATTTGCTTTGTAGGTTTTACTTTTTATCCAGACTGTACATCTTTTTAATTTCACCAAGAATCTCTTTATCATCTTTTAAATCCGTATAATCCACATACACATGTCTCCCATATTTCAAGTACTCCAACCACCCTTCTAGGGCACACAAATATGCCTCTTCCAAACTATCTAAAGATGAATATTTTCCCACATAATTATTCCTTGCATCCCATGATTCCATTGTTACTGGAAATATTTTTGCTTCTTTAGTGTCTGGGATTACATGTACAAAACCATTTTCATCGATAACCAATACATTTCCCAGCCTATCATCTGCATTTCGCATCTCACGTTCTATTTCATCTTTCGTAAACAAATGTTGTGCTCTAAGCTGTCCTTTTTTTAATTCTATAGAAAATATATCTGCTGTATCCTCATATCCATAGAAACCCGCTTCTGTCAATTTGGTTATAACAAACTGTTTCATATCATCCTTAAGCTGGATTGCCTCCTGTTTATCAACCAACATAAGTCTGTCCTCGCAGCTTTGACTTGCAATATGTATTGATCCATCTGTTCCAAGATATTGCTCCTTCTTACTCAAAAAATTCGTAAGTACAACTTGGTCATTCCTATAAGACAAAAAATAGTAAATTTTCGCCTCCCTGTTTTTCGCTTCTATTTCGTTAATAGGAAATTTCCATTGCATAATATTTTCTTGAATAAATTTTTCTGCAGCTATTTTATTCTTAATCGTCTTGTTCCGTTTTAATTTCAAAGTTTCCTTAGAATTTTGATTAAAGGGGTTATAAGAAACTCTGTTATCATTCAAAACCATTGCTGGATCCAGGCCTTTTTCTTTCGCAAGCTTTTCTATCTTTATTAACTGTTTTAGGTATTTCCGAAATTCTATATTTGCACAATCTCCGTGGCGTCCATCATACGTTGCAGAAATAGCATTGTACAAACCATATTTCATGACAATCAAAAATACACCATGTGTGTATCTTCTAATCAATTGCCAATTTTCTGGCAATGGTCTCCCTGATTCATAATCATAGACCCCATAGCAAGAATCCGTTGCATCTACATAATGCGCCGGATAATCTTCCACCAATGTTTCATATAATTTATCTTTTTCTGTCTTGTCAAAAATTTTTTCTTCTTCACATAGTTCTAACCGAAAATAATTCCATTCAATTTCATCTTCGAAACCTTCAAAAATCAGGCATTTAGGTTTTACTCTGTATCTGATGCCAAAATCCGAAACCAAATCTATCCAACCTTTTTCTTGACTTTTCTGAACATCTCTTAAATCCATTCCCCCTGTATCCGGCAATAACATGTGATTATATGCCGGTACTGATATTATTAGATGAAGTATTGATATCATATCATCAACATCATTCCAGACTACCGATTTTGGAACAATATGACCAAAAATCAATTTGGCCAAAAAACTCCAATCACTTTTCTGTGCACTTTCCTCTTCAGCAGATATTGCAAGCCATTTCTGAATAGCAAGTTGAAATTGTTTTCCCGTTGGCCGATCATCAGGTGCGTTGCTTGTGGCTTCATGAAGTAATTGTTCCAATTCAGCTAAATGCTCATGCATAAGTTCTTCTCTATACCTCAGTCCATGAGATGTATCCAAGTAATTATAAACACCTTCAAATCCAAGTTCATCCTTTGTTAAAAGCATCCATATTGCCTTTGCCATAGAATAAATATCTGCCTTTAATCCATCTGCCACACTCGGATATCTCATCATTTCTGGAGCAATTGTAAATTTCGCCCCTATATTTCTGCGATCATCTGTAATATTTTTTGCATGCTCTGGAAAATCAACCAACCCAAAATCCCCAAAGCAATATCGATTTTCATAATAATAAAGATTTCCTGGTTTTATATCTCTATGGGCAATTTTTCTTTCCTGCATTTTTACCAGCGTTTCTGTTAACTGCTCAATTGCATATTTTACTTCTTTTATTTGATTTTTACACTCTTTTAAGTGTTCCATGATTGGTTTTGCAACAGGCATGATATACCAGAATTCCTCTATATTACTTTCTATGATTGGAAGTACTCCAGGAATATCCATATTATCTTTCATTACTTTAATCTCATCGATAAACCTGGCTGTTTTTATTTTGTCTTTTTTATCATCTAAAATCTTTAGCGCATATTCCTCACCAACTTTATTTCGAACACGATAAACAGACGCATTTCCACCGCTGCCTAACTGTTCCTCTCTAAGATATTTTTCTTCCCATGAATATTTTTTAATTTTTCCTTTTCCCATACACTACCTATAGCCATTTCTTTAAATATTTTCTGTCTCTCAAAAATAAAAACCTCACATTGATGCTTTCATCTTACACCAACCTGAGGCTTTTCACAAATATATTTAATTGTATCGTTACCGTTTGCATCAAATATGAAAATAAAATGTGAAAATACCGATTTTATTCCCCCATTTTTTGTGTGAAATTCCATTATATTCCCTCATTTTTTGTGCAAGCCATAGCTAAAAGTTTCCGTACTCCTCCTCAAAGAATTTTTTATTTCCATAACAAAATGATACAGGTGGGTCATCGCTCCATTCACGATAACCCACCTGTGTCATTTTATTAATATCCCATCAGCTGCAACAGGATCACTGCCAACGAGGTCGCGAAGTGCGGGTCGGTCTTCGGGATGTAGGTTACGAAGTCTGCCGTATCTTCCATGTTGTAGTTGCTGTAGGTTGTGAGGCCCATTAAATAAGCGCCGCGGCTCTTGCGGATTTTGTCCGGGAGGGTCTGGAGTTCTTTGATGTAGGCGGTGTACTGCTCTTCGGTGATCTCACCGCGGACTTTTGCAAACTGGATTGCGAGCGTGTAAGCGGCTATGAGCTGTGTGCTGTAGGCTTTTGTGGTGGCTACGGAAATTTCCGGACCGGCCAGGGTGTAGAAGACATTGTCTGCTTCCCGGGCAATGGAGGAACCGACTACGTTTACGATACTCAGGGTACGTACGCCGTGCTCTTTCGCTTCGCGGAGTGCCGCCAGGCTGTCTGCAGTCTCGCCGGACTGGCTAACGATGATGGCAAGGGCATTTTTGTCAAGGATAGGGCGGCGGTAGCGGAACTCGGATGCCAGTTCCACGCACACTGGAGTCCGTGCGAGGTCTTCCAGTACGTACTGGGCCGCCATGCCGACATGATACGCGGATCCGCAGGCTACGATATAGACCTGGCTGATTTTTTCGATGTCTACGTCAGTGAGTCCTATGACTGTTGCATTGGCATATATCAGTTTAACCCCAATATCAGAAAAGACATTGGCTGTTTCTATGAAATGGTTAATCTTAAACAGCTAAAATTAGTCGATTCTATGCGGCTCTGGGTGGTTGAAACCTCCCGACGCTAACAATGGAATAAATTACCACTAATAATTTTGTCAATTTATGATATGCTAAAGCTGAATTATTTAAAAGGCATTACATAACATTGCAGAAGGAGATACCTATTATGTTTAAAAAAACTTTGAAGATGAAATGCAAGAAAATAATATAATGGATATATTAAATAAAATGCTTGCTTTGGAAAAAGAGATGAACAAAATAAGCCCTATTAAAAAAACAATTTGCATTGTTGGTGGAATTAGTACAATCATGTTCATAGGATTACTATGTTATAGACTTATAAACACGGATTTTTCTTTTGATAGTGTTTTATCAATTTTATTAGCATTCTTTTCTATTTTTATCTCTATTTTTTTCTATTTTAAAGTAGACGAAACAAGTACAAATTTTTATAAATCATCTTATGATATTATGAAAGATGTATTGGTTACATTAGGTAAAATCGAAGAACGCTTCGGCGAAAAACTCAATAGTTTGAGCGATAAAATATCGCATCTAGATAATGTAAGTTCTGAAAAATCTAAAAAAATTCAAGAACAAAAAGAGGACAAAGATAAAATTATTAACGAATTAATGGACAAAGCTCATTTAAATACGCAAGAAAAGGAAACTTACAAAAAACAACTAGAAGAAAAAGATTTCCAGATTGAAATTTTAAAAAGAGAACAATATATAGCACGAAAAAGAGCTAGCGATTTACGTTCAAAAATAGAAAACGGAGAGTCACAAGATGGATGGGAACCCAATAACAGAGCATTAATGTTATTATTAAACGGAGACACAAGTAGGTTTTCAAGAGCAACCATAAATAAACTGAAAAAACTAGGATATTTGGACAACATTGGAAATGTTGATGAAAACAGAATTATTGATAGATTAGCAAACAAAAAACAGCAAAATTCAATAAACAGCTATTGAAACGCCTAAAAGGGCGTGTGAAAAAAGAAAGGATGCCAAGGGAGGCAGTGGCTCATGGTGTTCCGGTGTTTGATTTTCAACATCAATCAATCCGCAGCAGCGTTCCTTTATAAAATCACTCCACGGTAACAGCTTTTCTATGCCTGCGGGCTCATTTTTGTAGTCCGGCATATAAAGCAGTACGGTGTAGAGATACTGGAACACATTCAGATTGTTGGCTTTTGCAGTTTCTACAATACTGTACATGACAGCACTGGCTTCTGCTCCGGCGGTCGATGTGTGAAACACAATCTGCGGTCAAGCTGCGGAGAACCTGCGGCAAGTGCCGATACGGCACGATCGGGAAGGCAAGTTCGCCGAAATCAAAGTGCGGTTTGTGCCTCCCACAATGTGCCGTCTGACAACCGGTGATTCGCCGTCACGGACGGCGAAACCAGCTGAGTCGTACCTGCGATACTCTAGTTTGGCAAGTCCATCTAATAAAATCGATGCCGGTAATATAGAAAGAGAATAACGGATTTTTGTTTTCCATGATTGTGATTTGACTGTTCATTAGCATACATCAGTTTAACCCCAATATCAGAAAAGGCAATGGCAATTTCTATGAAATGATTAATCTTAAACGGCTAAAATTGGTTGATTCTAAACGGCTCTGGGTGGTTGAAATCTCCCGACGCTAACATGGGTCCGACTGAAAAGTCAGCAACAGCAAGGAACTCGCTATGAGGCGTTTACAAAAAGTCTCTGCAAAAAAATTACTGTTCTTTATACTGCCCCTCTATTTCTGCAAAAATCCGTTCCAGCTTTTTTCCCATTCTTACAGATCCATACTCTTTCCCTGTCAGAATTGCCTGTTGACGCATCTGTTCTTTCGCTTCCTCACTCCAACCTTGGATTTCTGCCAATTTTTCTGCCAGATTTTGGGGATTGTTTCCGGAAAATAATGTTGTATTAATACCATCTTTCGCATAAGACAGCGGTCCTTCGGAAGCATCCGATATTAAAGTAAGAGTTCCGCACCGCATAGCTTCCAAACCTACCAAGCCGAGACTCTCACTCTTCCTTCTGGTGGGAAAACAAAAAATGTCCAACGCATTAAAATATATTCCAAGTTTCTTTTGTGTCATAAATGGAAACAACTGTACATTCTTCTCTAAATGCAGTTCTGATTGTTTTTTCTTTACGTTCTGCAGATCTGGTCCTTCGCCGACTATCACGAACTGATACTGATTCCTCTCCACATCAGGGCGCTGCAAAAATAATGCTGCAGCATTCAAAAACGTGTCCCATCCTTTTCCCTCAACCAAACGCGAAACAAAGCCTATGTAAATCTTATCGGAGCAAAAACCAATCTTTTTACGACATATATAGCGATCCTGTGGAAAAAAACATTGTTCATTTACACCACCTGATGGAAATATAAAAATCTGTTTTTCCGGATAACGATAATTCTGACATAAGTAAGCCTTGTAATACGAAGATGGCACAATCATATAGTCCAACAGCTTTAAGGCCTGTACCGCCTTTTCGTAATTCTTTTCGTAGCGTGTTCCATCCTGACAAATATCTTCACCATGCGCATTTCCCACTGCAATTACATTTCTACGGTTTTTTTTAATGACTCGAACCGGAAATATCGTATGGCTGATATAATGCGCATATATCACATCCACATGGAACAATAAACCTGTCAGCAATGCATATGCATAACATTTTACATAGCTGAGTAGCTTTAGAATCCTCCCTTTTCGTTTTTTTACTGCTGCATGAATTACACGACACCCGTTTTTTTTAAGCATCTCCTCTGTGTTTTTTACGAACACTCCGTATTCCGGATGTCTCAGAGAAGGATATAAATTTGTTATGAGCAATACGGTTTTCTTTCTTCTTTCTTTCATTCTCACTCACATTCAAAGCTTTTATATAATTTTGAAGACTTGCCATATCCGTCTGTACGATATATCCGTCTTGTTCTTTCAAATAAAAACCCCAAAATTTAAATTGATGAATCATTAGTTCAAAGTTTTCACCATGATAAATTTGCATACTGGCTTCGCTGTAATTAATCCACTGCTGACTCTCCAATGGCAGAAAGTGCTCGATTGATTTCAGGAAACTAAGAATTTCGATCCGCTTTGTATAATGCAATTCGTTTGATGGATATAAACAAGGAATATTCACTGTACCAATCTTATGATTTTCTGTCATAGCACGAAAAAAAATATCATAAATAAAAGAAAATTGATCGGATTTGCGAATGGTTTCCACCACCCATGGCCTTAATCTGAACGCTTTGTAACCGCAGGAAATATCAAACAAGTTAATTCCATACACTTCTTTCACAATCATAGAAATAATCGCATTAGACGCCAGTTTTTCTGATGGAACAACGCTGGGATTATAAAAACGATTTCCACATATAAACTCGTAATGCTTCAGTTGTTCTTCAAATCCCGGGATAAAATCTGGATCGTGCTGTCCATCAGAATCCAACATAATCACAGAATCGTAAGCCCGCTCCTGAGCCCATGTTATTCCAAGTGCCAACGCACTGGAAACTCCTTTATTTTTCTCATATCGTATATAATTAAATCCAGAGTTTCTGATTTTCTCATAAGTATCATCGGTACTGCCATCATCAATCAACAATACCCGGTCTCCGTAGTTTTCCAAGCTGCAAAAAAGCTTCTTTAGCTGATCTGCTTCATTATACACCGGAGATAAAATTATTGTTTTCATTACATTTAATCCTCTATACCATCTAGCCTACAATTCTATCCTGAATTTCTTTAAGCACACTTTCCTCATATTTTTCCAACATCTTGTTACGGGCCGCCGCCGCATTCTTTTGCTTCTTTGTTTTACCTTTCATTGTTCCCATTGCTTCTTTATATTTCATATAAACTTTAATCTTCTCTGAAATAAACTCCGAAACAGTTGTTCCTGCTTCATATTGTGCCAAATTTCTTTTGCTATATTGATACCAGATTCCTCCATCTATCTTTGCACAGACGATATAACGCTGATACTGCAAATTGAAGCGTGTATCGCCATATAGTCCAAAATCAAACATACAGTGATTAGCTCTTATTATTGCATTCTTATATAGTTTTCCCTCAGCAGATCCCAACTGCAGATCTTTTCTGGAATCCAAATGAAGCATCAGATCTTCACGAGAACATTCTTCGGCCTGCGGCTGCACATCTTTAAATGAATTATCCGTTAGCACAGCCCTGTATCCGCCTAATATCAGCGGATACTCGCCTGACGCGTAATTCTCAAAAAAGTTCTGATAAAAAGATTGAAGCAATTTGTCTGTTGCATCCAGGAACAACACATATTCTCCTGTTGCATGGAGAAGTCCCATGTTACGAGAAAAATTTACATCTCGATGTAAAATTTTTACATACTCTATTTTTATTTTCTCTTGTTCTTTATTCGGATGCTCTTTTAAAAATTTCGTTTTTATTTTTTCTATATGTTCCAGCGATCCATTATCAAGCAATATAATCTGAACCTCCGGTATTTTATCCGGAGGGATCAAATTCACAACTGACTGTAAACACTCCATCAATTCACTCTCATGATTATACACAGTGATGATAACACTAAGCTTTATGCATGGATCCAATTTGGCCACATACTCTGTTCTTTTTGTCTCTGAAATAAGCATTCTGGCTTCTTCAAGCGATTTCACTTTTGTAAGGGAAATCTTCTGCTGTACATTCGCGGCAAATTCTGTGCAGATTCCTTCCCAATACAGGTTTGAGCTGTCCAATATGCAATCACGATTCAAAATATGTAAATGTGCTTCGCCGACAATCTCCTTTTGGGTGGCAAATTGAAGATTTATATTTTCCGCCGTCTTCATTCCCTCAAAACGGACCTGTTCCAGATATTGGTTGTTTCCAACGTCAAATTCCTCATCATAATCCTTGCCGTGGTATTTTCTGATTTTCACTTTGCCATCTAAAGCTTCCTGTATTTTGCAAATATAAAATCTTGTTCTATGGTCGCCATTCATCATCAATACCCACGTTCCATTAAATTTTCGGCTTTTTATCCATGTCCAAACTTTTCGGCAGCCTGTTAAGATCATTGGCAAATTCAGAACACTTCCTAAAAGTGTCAGTACAATCCAATTTGTATTTATGTCTCCCACACTACATTCTCCCAAGTTTATATGTCATTCAAAGCATCCCTCAAGTTTTCCAGATATCCATACTGCCAGTGCTCATCCGGCTCCAGATATCCCCCTTCACTCCACTCATTCCACGCAAACAAAAATAACATATCTGTATGATACACGTCCCGTGTACGCCGTATCTGCTGTTTCATATAATTTTGAAATTTTTCCGGTGTTGCACCTGTAAAAACCACACCATTTTTCTCTTTTCTTGGTGTGTTATCCCAGTCCACAAAAGCCCCCGGTACACTTTTTTCATTTAACGGAAACTGCCGCAGCACCTCATTCCATGCTCCATCATACTCCACACAACTCACACCATTTTTCTTACTGAAATAATTTTTCAAACGATTTCTTATAAAAGCAGGCTGATACTCAATCTGACAGGAAAACAGTTCGCCGGCCTCGTCTACAGCAATATTATAATCCCGCTGTTGCGATGCAAATGCAATACCAGAAAGTCCTCGTTCCCGTGCCGAACGATTCCAGAATACAAGCCGCTCCCTCAGTCTTGGAATCCGCTCCGGCCGATATATAACCAGAAGTGGTTTCCCATCTTTCTGAATATAACGCTCATCTGACAAATATGGGTACAAATATTCAAAGTGCGTCCTCCACTCTGATTCATCTCCGTAAGTCTGCCGAATTAAAATGTCATTTTCCGAATGGACATTCCATGATCTTGTCCAATTCTCGTTGGCCCAGCAAATACAAAACGGAAATTTTATCTCCTGCAGCTCTTTGTACAACTCTAACGGTTTCTCCAATAGCAGCTTTCCCTGAAACCAATAGTGATACAGGCAAAAACCATACACTCCATATTTCTGTGCCAAATCAGTTTGCCAACGCAATACCGATGCATTGGTCAGATCATAATAATTATTATGAAGCGGAATTCGAGGCTGATCATGTCCTGCAAATAAAGAAGTTGCATGTCTCATATTAGTCCATTCCGTAAAACCATTGCCCCACCACGCACTGTTTTCGGGTATTTCATGATACTGGGGCAAATAAAATGCAATTACTTTTATTTTCATATGTTCCACAACTTTCATTCAATAATAACACTATACCACGAAACAGACTAAAGTCCATAACAAAAATCTGGCGAGCATACCTTACTCCTGCTCGCCAGATCTTTCATTCATTCAAAATATAATTTATTTTCTACAGTTACTCTGCTGCTGCCTCAGAAGCCTCTGCATTATCATCTGCCGCATCCGTGCTCTCAGTTGCTGCTGCACCTGCTGTAATAGTCTTAGAGGTTACCACTGGTGTTGTCTCTTCTGCTGCTGTCTCAGTTGCTGCTTTCTCTGTCTGCTCCTCTTCCGTTACTTCGCTGCAAGTTACGCTAATCTGAATCTTGTTGTTCTTATAGGTGAGAGAATAGCTGTTTCCGCTGTCCGTCTTGCCTTCGCGTGTAAGATTGGTCTCGCCCTGTTCACGCTGTCCCTGAACATAGTCGGTAACTGCTTTGCCTTCGGTCTCACCAAGTGCTGCAACTACGCTCTGTTCATATGCAGTGTTATACAGTTCGCGGTCTGTCTCCGGAGCTGCATCGTAGATATATGTTAAATCTACTGCGTTTGCTTTATCTTTTGCGCTGTTCCACATAGCAAATTTGTAGAATTCCACAGAATCGCTGCCACGGAAAATACGGGATACCTCCAGGTTGTCCTCAGTGGTCAGAATCTGCACAGATGTGTCTGTACGGGAATCTGCTAAATTCTTTGTAATCTTATTGATGATAACTTTTAATTCAGAAATGTAGCTTCTGCGAGTTGTGCTGGCTGCTGCATTTTTCTCTTTTGCCTCAGATGCTGCAACCTTAGCAGCTGCAACAGTCTTGCCCGGATTTGGCCTGCTTGCTTTCTTTGCTGCTTCTCTGTTCTCCCGGTCAATCTCTTCCTGGGATTTTTCCTGGCGAACGCCGTCTGCATCCAGCCAGTAACCGTCTACTGTAGTTTCGGTCATACGGTATCCATCCGGGTCCAGATGATATACTAACTGGGTGTCCGGATCGGTGAACCAGTTGCCGGATGGCCAGCCACCATTATCGTAGACATATTTCTGTTTATCACCATACGGAGTAGACTCCGTTACCCAGCCTGCCGCAAATGCCGTGATGCCAGTTGATAAAGTCATTGCCGCAGCAACCGCTGCAATCCCAAGTGCTTTCTTTTTCATAGTGAATTTACCTCCAACGTATTGATCATTATTCTTCATGTCAACGGAACATTCTGTCATGTCTCTTTTGGAACTGTTCTTATGTTCTCACTTTCACAGTTTCTTCATCTCTTCACATACAAAAGCATACCATAAATCGAATTTCTCTACAACTACCATAAAACTGAAGATTTTATGACTCTGCACTAAGATAAATGTTAAAAATTCGTAATATGTCCGCAGCGGAGGTATCAGCATCCCAGTTCGTTCTCACACATATCCAGTGCAGAAGCAATCACGGCATCCATATCATAATACTTATACTCACCGAGACGACCGCCAAACACAACCTTTTCTTCCTGCTCCGCAAGTTTTTTATACTCTGCATACAGATTACCGTTTTTCTCATCATTTACCGGATAATACGGCTCATCGCCCGGTTTCCACTCAGAACTGTACTCACGACTGATCACCGTCTTTGGAATCTCATTGCCCTCGTCATCCTTACCGAACTCAAACCACTTATGCTCAATGATACGGGTCCACGGTGTCTCTGCGTCGGTATAGTTTACAGCTGCATTCCCCTGGAAATTCGGCTTGTCCAAAAGCTCTGTCTCAAAGCGTACGGAACGGTACTCCAATGCGCCAAGCTTGAAATCAAAGTATGCGTCAATTGCTCCGGTATAGATGACCTTCTCAGCCAGATTGTCGTAGGCTTCCTTTTCGGCCAGATAATCCACACCAAGCTTCACCTCAATGCCCTCCAGCATATTGGCAACCATCTTCGTGTAACCACCCATCGGAATGCCCTGATATAACGCATTAAAATAGTTGTTATCAAAGGTAAGGCGAACCGGCAGACGCTTGATGATAAATGCCGGAAGCTCGGAACATGGTCTGCCCCACTGCTTCTCCGTGTAACCTTTTACCAGCTTCTCATAAATATCGGTACCGATCAGGCTGATAGCCTGTTCTTCCAGGTTCTTCGGCTCGGTAATGCCTGCAGCCTTTTTCTGCTCCTCAATCGTCGCTGCAGCCTCTTCCGGAGTTACAACACCCCACATCTTATTGAACGTATACATGTTAAACGGCAGAGAATACAATTCCCCATGATAATTTGCCACCGGTGAATTGGTGAAACGGTTGAATTCTGCAAACTGGTTCACATACTCCCAAACTTTCCGGTTGTTCGTGTGGAAAATATGTGCACCATATTTGTGTACATGAATCTTTTCTACATCCTCTGTGTAAACATTTCCTGCAATATTCGGACGCTTATCAATCACCAGAACCGATTTGCCATGCTTTTTCGCCTCATGCGCAAATACTGCACCATAAAGTCCTGCTCCTACTACCAGATAATCGTACATCTTCCTGTCCTCCTGAATTAAAATAATTTTTCTTTGTAGACACCCTGTTCAATCAATTTCTGAATGGATGCAACAACCACCGGCTTATCCTCTTTATAGGTGACGCCAAACCAGCGGTCTCCCGTTTCCAGAACCTTTACCCGCGCTTTCTGCTCTGCAAGAAGCTTGTCAATAATCTTTGGAAGCAGATACTCGCTCTTCATGGCATCTTTCCCAAGGTGATCCAGGAAGTCAGCAAAACCACCTTCAAGCATCTCTAAAAATCTCGGTGGAAGTCCCCACATGTTCATAGACACATGCTGACCTGCGTCTACAGAAACCGGCTGTTTTTCTTCATTGCACGCTGTTAATACGCCATCTTTCCTCTGAATCTCATACGTTTCCGTGACGCGCTGCAGATAACCATCGGCATCTACTGAGCAGACACCACGGGTCACTCCACCATTGTCACTCAAGGTATTGGAAAGGATAAAACCAGCCATGCAGATATCATAAACCGGCGCCTCCACATCCATCTCTGTCGTCATATACTGATAGAATCTGACAAATGCCTCCTTACCATAATAATCGTCTGCATTAATTACAATGCATGGTTCCTTGACAAGATCTTTCACGCACAAAACTGCCTGACCGGTTCCCCACGGTTTCGTCCTGCCCCAGACATTCTTACGGCCGCCGGGAAGCTCATCGACAGACTGATACGCATATTCTACCGGAACCAGCTTCTCAATCCGCTTCCCAATAATCTCCTTGAAATCCGCCTCGATATCCTTGCGGATAATGAATACCACTTTGTTACAGCCTGCCTCTAAGGCATCATGGATAGAATAATCCATAATGATCTCCCCATTCGGGCCAACCGGCTCAAGCTGTTTGATTCCGCCACCAAAGCGGCTGCCAATTCCTGCTGCCATTACAACCAGCGTTACGTTCTTCATTTGTTTTTCTCCTCTCTGACAATCGCTTACATGAAGTATTTACAGTATCAACTTACTATCTGAAATATCTTCGGATCATATGTACCAGAGTCAACAACGGACACCTGGCAGTTCAGCCATTTCAGTTTTTTATTTATGCTGTCCTGCAAGGACTTCATGATTGTTTTCTTACTTCTCGACCTGCACGCAAAATCACCTTCCAAAAACAAAATCATATATTTCTTTTTCGTACTATCTGAAAATGCATCTGCAGACATCCATTGAAGAATAGTTTCAAATTCCTTCCGGCATCCCTTTGTCATTTCAAATGATTTCGCCCCACACAAAGCTGCCAGAGTCATTGCCACTTTGTGAGCCATTTCAATATCCAGACTGTCTCTTTCTTTTATATCGACCGCTGTATGCACTGTGTCTTTTTTCTTATTATCCGGTGCAATTCTCCATCTGCAGTTTGCTTCATCTCCGGTGCAGTTTTTCACTTCAATCAATGCCAATGTGTTTTTATCCAGAGAAATAAAATCAACACCTTTTGAATTTGGGAATCGGTTGAAATAATCCCGATAAAACAAGGTACTGTCAAATTTTACTACTGTACTTTTATCCGGAAAGCCAAATTTCAATCTGCTTTCTTCTTTAATCACCATAGATAATCCTCTGTTCTCTGTCGTACATGGCATCAAACTCCTGCATAATCGCATTGTGCTCAAGATCGGATGCCGAATTTGTCATTTCATAGTGAATATCATGTGTTTTTTCGTCCCTGTACAAAGATAAAAAGCGAATATCCAGTTTTTCAGGATTTAATTTCGGATACGATGCAACCATATTAAATTCCTGCTGAATAAAATAGTCATGCGTTGAAACAAAAACCTGAACGCCCATCTTAGCCAGCGCAACCAGGGCCTGTACAATTGGTCTGATCATTCGGGGGTTCATGTTGGTCTCCGGCTCATCCCAAAATAAAATCGTATTCTTATTCAGACTTCCAGAGAGAATCATGTAAATAATCGTAGACAACTTTCTATACCCATCAGAAAGCAATCCCATCTCAAATTCGCCCTCTCCTTTTATCTTAAAATAAAATTTTTTATTCTTTTGTACAATATTGCCGCTCATAATCTCTTCCAGATTGCGCAGTACCTGGTTTTGTTCTGTTGTATTCGGTCCCTTCGACAGAGGACGATCCAGTAATTTTGCAAGATCATAGTACATCTCTTCAAAGTCAATATGATACTCATCATACAGCGTCACAAAATGCTCCACCGTAGAAATCATTTCCTTTGTCGGAATGTAAATGGACTCACATTTTTCCATAAACCGATTTCTGTCAATGGAGATATCCGCATGGTTGGTCTGTCCACGGCTAAATCCTACTGAAATTCTCTGATTTCGGTCCAAATCAACTGAAAAGTCGGTTCTTTTGTTTCCTCTGTTACGACTTACCAACCGCCCAAGTTTCATGTCGTCCGGTCTGAAAACCCCCTGCATTTTTTTGACAAAAAACTGTTCTTCCATCTCTTTTGTCAAATTTGCCTTATTAATATCATTAAGCGGTTTGGTCAGCGAGTACATAACTTTCAGCAGGGTCGTCTTTCCCGTGCTGTTCTCTCCACAAATAATATTAATATTATCAGACCAGTCCAATTGTAGATTTTCAAAAGCCATAAAATTGCTTAACGTCAGCCTTTTTATTTTCATGCCTGTCGGTCACCTCCTGACTGCATACTCTTCAAATTATTGCGTCGTGATCATGCTATTTTTCTTTTCGACATGCTCAAAGCTTTCTGTATTTTAACTCTTGCCTGGCTTATTTTTTATAACGATATACCTGCCCGGGGCATCTTCCTTTTCCCTGTAATCATATATCCAGGTATGCTTTTTCAAAGCTTCAAATATTGCTTCAACAGAATCTTTTATTTCATATGTCCGATTCAGGTTATTTCGTTTTGTGAAAATTCCTTTGAGTTCTGAAAAGCCCAACTCTTCAAAATGTTTTTTGCACATTTCTTCATTCAAAACAGGAATTGCCCTTGCCCATAACTGTATTTTGGTACTTATATCACAGGAACTATGAATCAAAAGGCGTGATAACAAGTTATCATCTAACTGTATCGATTCTGAGTCTATAATATCATAAATTCGCCGCTCTGCAAGGCTATATATCGATGCCTGCTTGCTTTCATCGTATTCTGAATAGTGTTGATACAGCTCATTCTCATCCGCTTCATCAAAATTATTTTTGAGTATGTAATGAAATAAAATCCCAGAATACTTTTTATCTATTACTGATACTGACCTGTTTGTTAATTGCAGTAATTCCATCTTGTCCTTATCTTCTACAGGCATACTCAATACATGAAGCATCTCTTTATAGCTAAAATTATCTGACGTTATTAACTGTAGATATTCTTTTATATTCTGATCTATAAAATACTTGATCAGATGATCAAAATTATCCCTGATATACTCCAGACTTAAGTCATTCATTACAAGAATTTTATTTTTGATCAGCACGCAAATTCTTTCCTCTGAAATCTCACTCGTATCATACGAATCGAAAGTACCGCCTAGATCATTTAGTATTTTTTCATATCTGCCCAATTCGATATTATTATTTACTGCTATAGCATCAAAGAACGATTTTACATCCGCAGCACCAAAAACATCTCTTATACTGGAATAATCTATAGATACGTCAAATCCATTCATATATGTTGTCAATGTGTCATCCAACGCATTTGCAAGGAAATAATTCATAACATTCAAAACGGTTCTTTTTACAATTCCTTTTTCTATCATAAGAGACCAAAGTTCTTTTTCATTCACCTGAGATATATCAGAAATCATCGTACTCAACAAGCTTAAATACCTTGTTTTTTCCTGTAATCCAACCGCTTGATCATTCAATACATCTATCGCTGTTTTTTCTGAATCGGCAATCTCTTCTCCGCAGTTCTCCAGTATCACCTTCAAGTAATCATTCATATGATTTGCAACATACATCGCCAATGGTGATTCCGGCAGTGATTGAATTGTTGAATAATTCTTGTACTTTATATCATCAAGAGAAACCTTGTTATATTTTTTGTCAAGCATTAATTGAATGTTCTCATAAGTTAATTCATACAAACTGTTTTCATATACACCATCAAACAAAACAGCATCGACAGTTTCGCAGTCTATCGATTGGAATGACACGTTCAAAAAGATAAACCTCGAAATTATTTTTTTCTGATCTGCATCTGTCCCACTTTCCTGCATATTTAAATAATCTGCTTGAGACGATATATAATCTGTCAGACAGTTTCCCACATTGACACTTCGTATCATGGTTTCATCCAGACATAATGTTCCGAAAGAAATTTCCCGAATCTGTTTCGAATACATGTTCTTATTCAAGGTTATATAATTAAAAAATGCCGGCCATTGCCTGTATAGTTTTTCGAGAAAAGCTGTTTTAACTTTACAGTTATCATAGAATTTTGAGATAAAATCTACACATTTTTTATCCTGTAATTGCTCCATTAATGCTGACAGATATTCTTGATATTCTGGAATATTCTGGTTTTCCAACATACCATTTACCAGATCAAAATTTAACGTTTCCTCCTCGTGAAAATCTACTATCCGCAAAACGGATGAAGATAGTATTTTCCGTACATCCTTTAAGGAATATTCGTAATCAGCTCCTCTCTTATCTGTAATTCTTCTCAAAAAGCGCTTATCCTGTGCAGATAAACTGTCCTCATAGAAATACGTCATATAGTCATTATATGTCTCATCTATATACGCATTCCGTATAAGAAATTTTAACAGATCAAAATAATGACTTCTTTTTATCTCATTATAGTCCTCCGGTTCCCCAGGAAGATTACTACCGGAAACTGAAAATACCGACCTCTCAGTATCTCTTGTTATCAACTCGCTTAAATGCTCTGCTCTTGCACGTTTAATTGCCTGTTCGATCTCTGCGATTTTTTCTTCATATTGTGCAATAGCACCATTTTTGCGTGCCTCGATTATTTCCTGCCTTCTGGATTTTTCCGCATTTAATTCAGCAATTTTTTCGTCTCTTTGATTATAATAATACCGAGATCTTATTTCCTTGCTTTTTTCATCATATATATAATCAAGTTCCTCCCCGCTATTTAAAAACTCTGCTTCCATCTCATTTATTTGATCTACAATTTGTTGTTTTTTTAATTTTAATTCTTCGACTTTTTTCTCCCGTATCTGCTCCTTCCTCTTAAAAAGTTCATGTACATATCCTGTTCCAAGCTGAAGGTTTGCAAAATCTCTGGGAAATATATTTTTGTACACTACGATCGATAACATCTTATCCCAGTTCAGTTCTGTATTATCTAACCGGTTCATATAAACAACAAATTCATTATATACATTTTTTAACACCCTCATATCATCTATATACAATGACAATTTCTGCAAAAAAACAGTATCAAATCGTTCGTATATATTTCCCTGCTTTAAATGTCGTATAAATTGCTCATATGAGTTCGAACTATCCACGATTGGTACAATTGGTATGATATAATCAAAAAATTTTGTTCTGTCTTTCGTAGTAAAAATATCGTCTCTCAATAAATAAAAAAATCTCAATGGTTTATATAGAGTTAGTCTGTTTTCACATATTTTAAATCTTTTTAATCTATTCCAAATCTTGAATTTAAATGTATTCTTTTTCTGCGCATTCGTCAGGTTATTCACTTCTCGCAACCGTTCGAAAATCTGAGATGTGTTAAACCGATCCATATCTTCAAAAACAATTACATCCGCATCCACTTGTTCGAAAAGATATAATACTTCATTTAAGTATTTATCGAAATAAGATTCATCTTTCGTTTCAAAAATTTCAATGGTATTTCCCTGAAGCGTGACTTTATGTAACAGATTCCTGTTTCTCTGGAGTTTTACAAGCATAAATATGCAAATCGCACAACTGACAACAAGTACCGCAGAGACTCTCATGATTACATATGGACTCGTGATTTTTAACACGAATGCTTCTGTATTTTCTTTTGAAATCTCGTTTATCAATTCTTTTATTTTACCTAATAAAGATAGAAAAACGATGCTCCCAATGAGAGAACAGGCTAATAATGTCGTTAATACCATGTTCCACAGTCTAATGCTTCTTTTTACCCGGAAATTTGTTTGCGGTATCCTTTTTACTGGAATTTGATGAATCAATTGATTTAATATCTTCCCTTCAAGTACTGACTCATCCACCAAAGAATTCTCTTCATTATTATCAATTGATTCAAAATGAGCTAATGAAATATGCAGGAATTTTTGTTTTTTGTGTTTTTCTTTATATGACTCAATGATGCTGCTCTTACCGGCGCTATAAGCGCCTGAAACAGCCACATTTGTAATATCCGGATTTTCAAAAACAAAATCTATTGCTTCTTCATACACCGCTATATCTGCATTTTTAACTGGTGTAAGTTTTTCAAAAAAGAACTTCTTTTGCTTCTCAAGTTTTCTCTTAAAATTTTTTCTCAATAGAAAACAGCTCCTCAACATATATGCTCCTAGTGCACAATTTTATCAAGCAACCGATCCAGCGATTTTTCGATACTATCCTCTCGCTGCTCTTTTACCTGATTTTCAATATCGTAAAAGCTATTGAACACTGCAAACAAAGCTCTTCCCACAGTGCTCTTTCCCGTATTATTTGGCAATTACCGTGATTCCATTGATTTCAATGTCAGCCTGCTCCACTTTCGCAATATTCCTTAATGATAGTTTCACGCTTATTCCTTTCTGCTCATGACGGTCTCTATACACTGTAAGCATCACCTATTCTTTCCATTCTTTCTCCAGTTTCTTTCGAACAGAAGCTCTGATCTTATCTTCATTGAGTCCTTTAAAGCCAAATGATACAATCACAACAGAAACGACTACATATAACACATCCAACAGATACTTAATATAATCATAGCGTATTTGCACTTTCTCTGTAACCTCATTAACTGAAAACACCCATTTCCCTGTTATAAATATCAGTACCAGAAATCCTATGACCAAGCCGCCCGTAACCACACCATATATTTTTAGTCGGCGTTTTGTTCTTATATCTGTTTCTGAATCGATATATTTCTGCCTTTGTTCCGCCTTCGTTTTTTCAACGCTTTCTTTTAATTGCTGCTCAAGGTATGCATTTTCATTCATTAAGGCATTCACCTGAGCGTCTGCCTTATCCTTTTCCGCCTCTACTGCAGCTGCTGTTTCCCGTTTTGCTTTTTCATTTTCCTCAGCTAAAATCTGATTGATCACATACTGATGTGAAATTTCCACGATTTGTTCGGAATTTAAATCTTTATAGTCATGCTGCAGTTTCTCCGCTATATCAAAAATAATCGTTTCTTTCATATCAACCGGTTCCTGTAATGCAATAACCGACTTCAATATTTCCATTTTTCTTGCATCGGCAGGCTCATTCTCTGAAAAACTAAAATTCAGGAATCTTGTAAAAGCAGAGTAATCATCTGCTGTTGTTCTGCCCGCATACTGAAGAATGATTGAATACCATACACTCGGCAGAACAACGGTGGGAATTGCTCCCGGTCGTTTTTCCCTTTCCCATCCGGAAAAGGCATGATCCGCTGTGATCAGATAGTGATCTGTCGCAAAGAAGTTTTCTCCCTTTTTTTCTCGATTCCGTTCCTGTATGTACAGATAATTATTAATATCTGCCTTTATGGAAGGATCATAGGTATTTCTTCTATGTTCAATTTTGTACTGCTTTAACGATTCGAACTGTTCCGCGTATTCCTTTTTGTTCCGACCGGAATAATCATCGAATGTGACTTGTTTGAATCGGGATAAAATTTTGGATGTCCGCATTCGTAAATCCCGTTCAAAGGAACTGTAATCGCTGGTTCTGTTAACAGGATCTTTCGTCCATTCTACATACTGTTCGTAAAAAGCACTGTTGCTCATTCTATCATCCAGACACGATATCGCACGAACCGAAAGTGGTGCTGAATCTGCCAGCAATGCCTTGATCTGACCAACATAATAACGAATGGTATCGTTTAACTCACTTCTTGTGTGGTTTGAATATAATATCTCAACTCCAGTTTCCCTGCATTTCAAAATAAACGCATCAATTACCAGTTTCCGTTTTTCATTATTTAATCCCATCAGCCGGAATACAATATTCGTGTCAAGATAAAATTTCTTCTGATTAAAAATGGTTTGATAAACAGTTTTATCTTTGCGTACTGTCATCATACAATAATCAAAGCAGCACGAAATCAACTGATAAACACACCGGTTCTTGTCCAGATTATCCCAGTAAATGAATGCATTCAGAATTTTCTTTTCATCCGTAGAATAATCACAATTTGCCGCTTTCATCCCCAGATGTTCGCCATTCATCAGGGCCTGTATTGTTTCGGCATTGGAATTGAACACATCATAAAGATATTTTACCAGCAAATCACAAAATGTCTTTTCCGAAATATCAAGTTCTTCATGCTCCTTTAAAAACAGTTCCACGATTTTTCTAATCGAGGAGTCATCTGTTTTCTTTCTGATTTTTTCATATTCTTCGGGGGTTATAGAATATGCCTTAAGCACTTCATCTCTCGTTTCATTGATTTGAATAATCCTATTCTGATTTTTATTATAAATAGTCCCAATTATTTCGGAATCCGAAAAATCAAGTGCATATTTATCCCTGATATCCGCAATAATATCGGTAATTGTCAACCCCGTATTGTATTTATCAAACAAAACAAGGGCTATCATTTTTTCCAAGTTTTTATTGAATGTACTTGCTTTATTTTCCCCAAACATCAATGCCAGTCTTAAATAACTACTACATTCCAATTAAAAAGTCCTCTTTTCCTGTGTATTGTATTGAAAAACACTTTGCTTTCTTCACATACCACTATCTTGTCAACAGCCGCAAATGCCTTCCATATCATAATCTTGTTTCAAAAGCAGCAATTCTGCTCATCAAACAAAGCCACGATAACTATATGCTGCCATGCCGGGAATAATATAAAATCCCAGCACGGCACAGCAAAATCAGCACTTCAAAATTTTTCTATTCGAAAATTTCTTTATTATAACAAGTATCCCACCTATTCCAATTGCCACTACTAATTGTATTGTAATCCTGCAAATCATAGACGGAACATGATCCACATCAAATCTTTTAGACACAAAATCAGCAATTTTTTCATCATACAATGTATGAATTATCAGTACAATCATTGCATTTTTTCCAGCTAGTCTAAGTATTGCTCTAACAAACAGTAAATTATCCCCAATATATGCTGCAAGCATATATATCATCAAAGTCCCTGCAGTTGCCCCAAGAATCGTGAGCCCGTAGTGTCCATAATTTCGAATTGCTAATTCCATTCCAGAAGTGTATATCATATACGCCCAAACAGGAACTAACAAAAAGTAAAGCCCATGTATCGTCGATACCATATTTAAAACATCATATCGTTTGCACAAATAACCTATATGGAAAAAAATCAAACAATAAAATGCGACATCTGCACTCCACGGAAGCCAACAGCCAATTTTTCCCAATACAATACCAATTCCCCAAATCACCAAAATCAACGCAGTTTTTAATAAAGGTGTTTCAATCCATTGAGTAATTGCCATATATATAAGGTGAACAAGAATCAGCATCAATACAAACCAAATAGGCCCTACGGAATCACCTGTCGATAAATTTCCAGAAAATGAATTGCCGACCAGATACTTCATAGCGGTTTTAATCAAAAAGGAGCTATTCCATATTTTATAATTTGTAATCACAAAGCACAAAACCAAAACGCCATACGGAATCAAGAAAAAGCGTACAAGTTTTTTTATTAATTGCAATGAATTTATTCCATATAAATAACCTGACAATAATACAAATGCAATAATATGGCAAGAATAGATTATCATTCTCAACCTTCCATCAATTGCAAAATCTCCTATCAAGATTAAGATTATTAAAATTCCATTTGTAATATCAATAGACCTATTGTCTTCAACATAACCAGACAAATTGTATACTTTACCTTTCAGGAACTCGCTGTATCTATTCCAGACATTTTTCACGTAAGTTATTATTATCGCAATTCCTACCGCAAAAACAATTTCTAACATTATAAGCAACCAAATCCTGGCATCTCCTTCAAACTCCGATTTCACCAAGATTTGCTCAAAATACCATCCCATAACTTCCAGGGCATATAAATGCACACAAAGAATTGAAAGTGATATCTGACCAATGTATGCTAAAATTCTTCCGTTTACATTGAGTTTGGAAATCAAATAAATCAGCAAACATCCCGATAATCCGACTATCGGTGAAAGAAAAATATCATTTACGTTCGCAGTTGCAAAATCTACCATGCAAAAGCCATAATGAATTCCAAATAAAAAAATTATTTGTGCTATCGCATAATGATATCCTTTTATTTTTTGAAGAACACTATATTTTTTTAATTCATATCCAATCCAGATAAAAAAAAGAGCCATCATTCCTGACTGAATACTAAATGGGAACCAGATAAACCTTGCTGTTATATATCCCAATAAGGCGATTACAGTTACAGATAATCCAAGCTTTCTATCATCATTAATATAATTTAAAAGCATTTGAAACATAATTAGTGCGAAAAACATAGCCGGCAAAAACCAGATTGCTCCGATGCGTGTGCCTAATTCTATATTTCCAAATGTTGTAATTGATCCTGATGCAAAAAAACTTCTTACTAAATCCAAAGCAATAACACCGCTAATTGTAGCGATGGATCCATCCCCTAATATAACGCATACATTAAACATATCTGTCACTAATATAGCAATGCATGTATAAAAATATGGTTTCATTAGTCTTAAAAATTTTCCATTCACGTATTCTGCAGTAAAACTTCTCTTTTTAAAGGTATATCCACTAAGAACAAAAAACATAACCAGATGAACTCCATATACCCAGTTAAACTTCATTATACCTGTGAGTCCACCGCTCACATGACCAATAATAACCAATAATATTGCTATTCCTTTTGCATTATCAATCCACTTTTCTCTCATATTCATTCCTTTGTCGCCCAAATATTGGAGTTTCTTTATCGTCTTTAGTAGAACTCCAATGGTTTAACCCCCGTAACATTCATTGCTATAGTTTATTCTTCCCGAAACACAAACATTTTACTGAATATATAATTAGCCACAGTTACCACTACCTGAACAACCAGTTTGGCTAGTTTGTCATTCATCCCACATAATGTAACCATAGTAAACATGATTGCCATGTCTATAAGCAATGTCAACAACCGAGAAGAATAAAAAGAAAGTATTTCCTGTATTACATTTTTCCGTTTACTTTGAAATACATAAATTCTGCTCATCACATATGCAAATGTCACCGCAGCTATCCAGGAAATTACATTTGCCAACTGAAGCTGTAATGCACTTTGGGGATTTAAAAAAGTAAAAACACAGCCATAATAAGTGCCCAGGCTTACTACAGTTGTCAACACACCAACCACTAGATACCGTACAATCTCTCCATACTTTTCTTCCATTTATACCAGCTATGCCCCTTTTCTCTGCACTGTCAAACACGCAATTTCCAAACAATCCTCTCAAAAAAGAAAATATTTTATAGCATAAAATAGCGTCGGACGAATACTAACCAGACTAAAATATCGTTCTGGTATTAAAAGTGTCCACAAATTTAAACACACGCACACTCCAGTCAACATGCTTAGTATCTGCCAAAACGCTTTCTGTAACTTGTGCTCTTTGGCAATTTCTTCCAACATAAAAATCGGAATTATCGCGCTCAAAATGATTAGCCAACCAAAATCACTCATATATCGTTGCGTTAGCCCAGCCATTTGAATATCTAATAGCATAATCACGATAGCCATAACCATACTAGCTACACTTATTGCATAAATTCCATGTTCTTTCAATTCTTTTTTCATTTTAAAAACCAACAAACAGCACAAAGCAAGTGTATTTATTGCAAAAAAACCTCCGAATAGAAATTCAATATTCGTGAATCCTAAATAATCATTAGAAGTGTTAACAATGTGCATGAACGGATATTTGGGTGAAATATTTAACGGCTGCAATAAATAACAAAATATACCTAAAAAGAAACGATCAAATATAAATCCTCGATGAGTCATATCATTGCTTGTTAAGTTATAGTTTGCACCAAAATCAAATGGTGAATGAAATCTTGCATAATTATACCACATCATCGAGCAACCGATTATGAGAAATGGGATAATAACCAGCAAAGTGTTTATAACACCTTTTTTTGAAAAAAACTCTCGTTCTTCTATAATTTCCTTTCCAAAGATTGAAAATGCCAAAAATAATATTATTGCAAGCTGCGGTCTGCTTCCTATAATCAAAGCGATCAAAAAAGATCCTATTAATAAATATTGCTTTCGTAAATATCCATCTTTTCTAGCCGCTATCCACATTGTCAATCCTAATGTTCCAAACAATAAACTACTTATGATAGGAAGAGAATATACATTTCCTGTATATACTAAATAAATCACAGCACTCCCCCAAAAATAGAAGGACGACATTAATAAATATATTCCATAACTAAGATTACTAAAATATCTTTTTCCAATAACATAAATCAAGCCAAAAGAAGCCAAACAAAATAATATCGTACACAACGTCACTACATCCCATGTGCGACATTGTGTTCCCGTAATAAGTTTATATGGAATAAAGAAAAGTATTGCAGGAACCGGACCAAAATAACTATAATAACGTCCCTCAAAATATGCATAATCCATATCAAAATGTTCGTTACCCTCAATTACCACACTATTCCACCGAATAGCCCCATCATATGGATTGGTTGCATTTTCTAACGATTTTGGTGGTTTCCGGTCGAGAAATACCTGACCTTTTTCCAACGCATCTGCAAGCTCATTATATTGACCATGTACCGGCAAACCGTTGTCTATCTCATTTTGTATTGATTTATTAGGCAATATCAACTGACTTATAAACAATATAGAAACTATATGCAATCCGATAAAAATGATTAATCCACATTTTTTCCATATTTTATCTATCGTCATACGCTCAGCATAAACAACTGAATTTGGTGAAAAAGTTTTAATTAATACTAGTAATAAAAATACCACACACATGCGAATCCATGAAATGAACATTGGTACAACTATATTAATTTCTGGATCATCCAGAAAAAAAGAAAAACCATTTTGTTCATTAATCTTGATTCGGATATAATTCGAAACTCCATTTAAGTGTAATCTCAAAAAATCACTTCTCGGCACAGCAGAAACAATCACTTCATCACCAAGATTCAAACCCGCGCTATTCGCTGTATCATCTGCCATAATGGTTACATTTGTTATAATTCCGGTTTCCGGTTGGCAATTAAAATATAAATTTTTAAAATTTCCACGTACACCCACTAAATCCAGATACGCTTCGTCAGTATTTACTACCTTATATTGATTCTTCCCGATTGGCTCTATTCCCTGTTCCACACGTACAAGCGGCTTTTTAAGTTGCGGAAAGGATATCGATTCCCAATGCCGGAAATTAAATACTATTATCTCTAATATAACAGTAATCAAAAATATCTTAATTAGCACCTTAAGTATGTTTTTTCCTACCATAATTAACCATAACTCCAAATTATTTTAAAAATTGTTTAAACTGTGCGTCAATCATGTTCAACCTAAACTCAAACTGCTGCCGATCTTTTTCTACAATCGTTGCTAAAATCAAACCAGCAAAGAATGATATAATTGCTGCCATCTCAATAAAACCGCAAACAATCAATGTTGGGAAATTAGGTACCAATCCTGTATGAATATATTTCATTAAAATTGGGATAAATAATCCTACTGCAACAACCGTCATAATCGCTGCCATACCGCCAAAGAATCCCATTGGTCTATAGTTTTTGTATAACCGAAAAATAGTCTTCAGCACCTTTAATCCATCCGAATAGGTATTTAATTTTGACTCGCTTCCTTCTGGACGATCACGATATTCAATAATGACATTTTCAATACGCATATTCTTTTCTACTGCATGAATGCTCATTTCCGTTTCTATCTCAAAACCTTTTGATAAAACCGGAAAACTTTTTACAAACAGATAACTGAATGCTCTATAGCCAGTCATAATGTCACGAATATTTGTTCTGAATAAACGGTTGATGGATCCTCTCACAAGGCTGTTTCCAAAATTGTGAAACGGTCGCTTGTTTTCTTCAAAATATGTAGAAGACAGACGATCTCCCACAACCATATCTGTTTTTTTCTGCAATACAAGATCCGCCATCTGGCGCCCATACTCTGCCGGGTAAGTGTCATCCCCATCAATCATAATGTAACACTCTGCATCAATTTCCCGAAACATTCGACGGATTACATTGCCTTTTCCCTGCTGATACTCATGTCGAACAACTGCGCCTGCTGCTTCTGCCAACTCCGCTGTATTATCACTTGAATTGTTATCATACACATAAATAACTGCTTCCGGCAATTCCTGTTTCCAGTCAGTAACTACTTTTGCTACTGTTTTACTCTCGTTATAGCAAGGTATTAACACAGCAATTTTATCCATTTATATTTCCCCCGTTTATCTTTATTTCGTTGCCAAATAATTTTTCCAAAATGAAATAGAAGTCATTTCGTCTTTCTTATCACGATATTTTTGTTCTATCGTTACTCGTTCTTTCTGATATCTGCCAAATAAGAGTTTGCTTCTATCTCGCAATTCTCGATACTTTTCTTTATTAAATACTCGCATGCTTCCAGTTTTTAAATGCGGATTCACCGCTAAAAGCTTTTTAAACCAGAAATTATGCTCTGGCGAATAGAACCAGTCATACGCTACAATTCCCGGACCTTCTTTCAAGCGGCTTTCCGAACAAAAACGATGCCCATTATAAGTAATGCGATACAACCATTTACGTAAAAAATTTCTTGGCGGATCCTGATATACTTCATCCAGATCAATATCTAAATCTGAGAATTCCCGCAAATCAACCATTTTCTCGTTCTTCTTACTCTTTTCCCGCATAATCTGTTCACCGAGATCCTGCATGATAAATTCCGGTCCTTTTAAGAAGTCCTCGATTGCATCCAAAATCAACTCTGCCCCATTGTAATCTAATGATAACATCCGCGCACGGAATAACTTAGTCATACGATTCATAAAATCTACGTTTTGGCATACACCACTTGTAGCCTGTAAAATAAGACTATTTCTATGCACCTGATATAGCTCCATGTACGCATTAAACTTATAGGTGAATCCCATATGCCAAATGCAAATGCCATTCATGGTAATAAACTTTGCCTGATTTCGTAGGCTAAATTCCACGTCATCTCCACGAATAAATAATGGAAGCGGCAATCCATTTTTTTGAATCATCTGCATCGGAATACAGCAGAACCACCATCCCGCATACATATGCTGCCGATCCAACCATTCCTGATCACATTCCAATATATCTTTCAGCAACGTATGATCTAATAAATCCTTTTGAGGTCCATAAGAACCATTCGAATGAACAAATCCAACATCCTCATGCTGAATATTCATCTCTTCATAGCAAAGCATAGCTCCGCTGACAAAATATTCATCAAATTCAGGTTTTAACATACGGAGCAAATAATACATTCTCCGTATGCTTTCCGATAAAATTATTACGTCGTCGTCCATCAATAAAACATGAGTGATGTTTTCCGGCTGCTCCATAGACTCAATCATGCCGCGCGTAAATCCACCGGCACCACCCACATTTTTATTGGGATGAACCGTAATTTTATCAGAATTCCATTGTTCTGGTTTTAGAGTTCTTCCATTATCAATCACATGAATCCACAAATGGTCTTTTATCTCATCATCGCTGTCCAATAATTCTTTTTGCAGCAATTGTAAGTTTGATTGAATAAACTCTTCTTTTTTGAATGTTGTCGTGGCAATCGAAAGATTCACATTTTTTCGAGTGTTCTCTAAAAATTCTCCCTCATACCAACCGCCAAACAACTTACAATCGGAATCTGTTTCTATTTCAAACGCCAGTAAAGCAGCCTCTGTTTCCGGATAATCCAAAACAATTTCCGCACATTCATTCAAGCAATAGTTTTGTTCAAATAATACCTGTTTTACAGGGCTGTGTACATCTAATGTATAGCCCACAAGACGCACTAAACATGATCCCTGAATCAAAAGGTGCAATTTTACAGCCTGCAGATTTGTATATTTCTCCCACTTATGCAGAGAAAACGCATTCAAATAAGACATAAAATCTGCCACACGGTACTTCGGTATACACAGAATATGATGTTCTGCATCATACCGCATTCTCTCTCCACGATAAAACAATTTCCACTGGGTTTCAAATTTATCTCCTGTTGGGAATAATAAATTTTGTAATTTTAAATACATTCTAACTTATACCTCATGCTATTCTTTCGATTTAGTCTCTGCTGTATAAATCTCTGGTATATACCTTATCTTCTACATCCAGCAGTTCGTCATTTTTTCTATTTGCTACAATAACATCTGACATTTTCTTAAATTTTTGTAAATCTGTAATGACTTTACTACCAAAGAATGTATCTTCTTTCAAGGTTGGCTCATAGATTACCACTTCTACCCCTTTTGCCTTAATCCGTTTCATAACACCTTGAATTGAACTTTGACGAAAATTATCTGATTGTGATTTCATAGTTAAGCGATAGATTCCCACCACACAATTCTTCCCTGGAGTACCGTCACGCCCTGCTGTTCCACTTCCATAATAACCAGCCTTTCCCAAGATACGCTCCGCCACAAAATCTTTCCTAGTTCGGTTTGCATCTACAATGGCTCCAATAATGTTATTGGGAACATCATTATAGTTTGCAAGAAGCTGCTTTGTGTCTTTCGGCAAGCAATATCCACCATAACCAAATGATGGATTATTATAATGGTTTCCGATTCTCGGATCCAGAGATACACCCTCGATAATATGTTTGGTATTTAATCCACGTACTTCTGCATAGGTATCCAACTCATTAAAGAAAGATACTCTCATAGCCAGATAGGTATTCGCAAATAACTTTACCGCTTCAGCTTCTGTCGGATCCATAAATAGTGTATCAATATTTTCTTTTATCGCTCCCTGCTGCAATAAAGCAGCAAATTCATGTGCTTTTTCTACCAAACGTTCATTCTCTAAAGGAACACCAATAATAATTCTGGATGGATAAAGATTATCATACAAAGCTCGTCCTTCCCGCAAAAACTCTGGTGAGAACAAAATATTGTCCGTATGGTATTTTTCCCGCACACTCTTAGTATATCCGACCGGAACCGTAGATTTGATAATCATAATCGCCTGCGGATTTACTTTCAATACAAGCTCTATTACATTTTCTACAGAAGACGTATCAAAATAATTCTTAGCTGGATCATAATTGGTTGGTGTAGAAATAATAATAAAATCTGCTTTCCGATACGCCGTTTCAGCATCCAGTGTTGCTGTTAAATTTAAATCTTTTGTAGATAAATACTCTTCTATTTCTTTATCCACGATAGGAGATTTCTTTGAATTCAATAAATCTGCTTTCCCCTTTATTACATCTACTGCTGTTACTATATTATTCTGCGCCAACAAAACTGCATTAGATAAACCCACATATCCTATTCCTGCTACTGTAATTTTCACTTTTTTCCTCCTTCATTATAACATGTCGCATTTTTCAACTGCCAGTCCTAATCCTAATAGCATCGGCGAAAAAGCACTCGCTGTTATATAATAGCGAAAACAATCATTCGCTGGAGATACACAGCAAACTGCTATTGTTAATAGCGGTAGCATTATACATCCTATTTTTTTGATCTTTTTACATTTTATTAAATACAATACCACAATGACATAAAACCAAGTATAACAAGCGCATTGGTAGAAAAAGCCAGTAATATAATTACTCCTTATATATTCCGAATATTTCCAAAGTCCATTTCTTAATTTTTCATTAAACGCGTAAGAAAATTCAAATTTTTCCATATATGCGTTCCGTCCTATTATATTATTGAAAAATCGCTCGCTTGGCGCAGGTTGTTCAGTATCTATTGGTGGTGTAAAGCTATAATACGCAAAACTATTTCCCACTATAGCGTCTATGTAAGTCATAGGGTATTCTAGTGCCAAACTTTCCCATGTTTTTAAATATTTTTTCAACAAACCTTTATCATCTTTTTGCCCAAGTTTATATGTTCGTTTTACCGGATCTGATAAAACCGGGTCATAAGCCAAACCAATACTTTCATAATCCAAAACATTGTTTATAGTTTCTTTTTGTTCCTTTGATAATTCATCTCCATGTTCTTTTACCACTCTAGCTGTTTGCTGAAATATCAAGGATAACGCTTCTGATTTTGATGCTGGCATAATATCAAACACAGGATACACGACACATACAATCCATACTACTGTAGTTATAATAAATATATTTCTAAATAACGCTCGTATTTTTTTGGTTTCTACTCCTATTACTATAAAAGGAATAGTTAGTATAACCATGTAGATTACATTATTTCTCATTAAGCAGCTAATTATTCCTGTAAAAATATACATAAAAGCATTCTTAAAGCTATCACTATCAGGTTCTTTCTTATTCAATATAAATTTGTATGTTTGTATTGAGTATATGCAAAACACTGCACAAAACAAAATATCCTTATCTCCAAATTGTGCCATACCGCCCCATAAAGGGAAAAATGCAAACCATAACATCACTAGGAAACAGATCTTTTTATCGCAACCAAGTAGATTTAAATATTTAATTATGTAAGCATATGCTCCAGCACACATAATACTCTGAAACAAAATATACAAATATATTCCAATGTTGTAACTCCCTATTTTTTCACCGATTAAAGCAAATGTCCCAATAATAAGTGTAGAAAATACCGGATGATGATTAGATAATTTCGACAAATGAAAAAACTCTGCCAATTGTCCATGCATATCCCAGTTTATTGATCCAGGATAATATAAAATCAACCATGGCAACCACCCTAATATAATACAAAAAAAACTTACGATAAATACATGTTCTCTTATATATGCATTCCATATACTTTCAAATTTTAACGACCTTTTTATTTGCCAAATATGCTTTCTATCCCAAAATGCGAATATGCATATTGAAATGCGGTAAAAGATAACTGCAACACCTATAGTACTTATAAACAGTAGTGTGTGTTCTAAATTCCACCCCCTCGTCCAATACGATATAGTATTTTTATAATATTCTGTATTTCCTAGCGTATTTATTATCGAGATAATTATTGCTACCACAGCATTCCACTTTTGTAAAGAATACATAGGCTGTACCTTTTTATACAATAAATACAAACATGCAAATATTACAAAAACCATCATGCAATTTATAATTGTCACATGTTCATTCCAAATAAACACTTGAAATAGTCCAAACAATATCAATATATTTATCGTCAAAACTCGACCCTTTTTATTAATCATCTATCCCTACTTCCTTTTTATAGTATCTTACGTAAAAGTGGTATCTGTTTTATCGCATAACACACAACCAAAGACCCCCCCAGTACAATGATCATGGTAACACCAACTACAATCCACGGATTATTGAAATTAGCAACCATATATTTCGTAGTTTCTCGAACAAAAAACATATGCACCAAATATATTCCAAATGAAAATGATGCAATTTTATTTATCCACTCCCAAACTATTACACATCCTTTGAGTTTTTCTGAATAGTTTATCACAAACACAAAGATAGCATTTGTTACGATAAAATTGCCAATAGACATCGTTCCATCCACAAGAAAATGCTTTCCATCCGACTTTGCAGTTAGGTAAATAGATATTAAATACACAATAAATGCTAACACATATAAGGCATATCTCCCACTAGCTTTATATATTTTTTCATTCAAAGTCCAAAAATATCCTAATGAAAAATATAATAAATAACCTGATCCCATTTGTATCGAAAATTTATTTATAAATTGATTGGATATTCCTTCTTGAAAAGTAGGTATCTTCTGAAAAGCCGGTAAAACTATTGAAAATGCGATACTCAATATAATAAAATAGTTTAAAATCTTTTTATCCTTTGATATCGCTTCCATAAATGGAATCATCATGTATAATCCAATACACATATACAAGTACCATAAATGATTTTCTCCTAATACAAAGGCTCTAATTCCTCCCCCAATATCCCAATTTTTTATATTTCCATTACACACCATTATCTTTAAAAGCGGAAAAATTGCATATGCAAATGACCAGAAAACTAATATGATTGCGATGCGTTTTATATATTTTCCCCACAACGTTGCCATACTAATATGTCTTTTATGCAAAAATAAAGTTCCACTTATCATTACAAATACCGTGACCCCCCATTTGCATGTACAACGCATAATATTATAAATATGCCACTCTATTGTATTTTTCTCAACATAATACCAAGCTGTAGACGCAATATGAAGCATAACAACAGACAACATAGATAACACCCGAAGTAATTCAATGTAGCCTATCTTCTCTTTTGACACTTATTTTCCCCCCATCAAATAACAACTTCAATGTCCAACATAACATCAATGGAATTATTGCCATCAGTGGCATCGCATAGCGTAACAAACCATTGACTGGTGATAGTACACAGATTGCTAAATGTAATATAGGAACAGACATTACTATCAATTCTTTATACATACGCACTTTGACTAGTATTACTATTAATATAATTAAAATCCAGGTATAAAATCCAGGGCTCTGCAACATTGCAAAACCAGGTGACAGTTGCCAAAAATTAGAATATGCAATCAAATACTCTCTCCATATACTGTTTGTATTATAATAATATATATTTAAATCACCCGTAGCTACCTGTGGCTTGCTTTCAATATAATAATTATATGATAATAATACTTTACACTTATATGGAGGATAAAAGTATCCATATATATTATTAATCGTTGCTTGAATAAAAACCCCCGGATGTTTTTTCAACATTTCCAAATAAACTTTGGCATATGCTTTCCACTCATTTTTTGTAATATTACTTCTTATTGTGTCTTTCACAGGATCTGATTTATCTGGGTTATATTTTTCTGTCAATTTACTATAATCTAAAATATGATCGATAGCCGATCTATCAGCATCACTTAATTCATCTCCATAATACTTTACAAACCTTGCTGTTTGCTGAAAAGGTACACTCAACATTTCCTGTATTCCTCCAGCTTCTACATTATTTTTCGGTAATAATACCTTGTTATATCCAATATTAATGGAGAAAATACATAACAACGTTATCATTAAAGAAAGACTATTTTTTCTATTAACTAATAAAAGTAAAAATGTTGCTGGAAAAACAATATAAAAACCATTATTCCTAGAAATCATCAACAAAACTGAAAATATTATATATTGTATTAAAAAAAAGCATGTTATTTTCTGCTTCGTTTTTAGCTTTTGAAACAAATTAATATATGCAATAAAATAAAGACAAAATAGCGGAAAATATAGCGTATCCTTAATAACCGCTTGCACAAATCCCCCCCACATCGGAATAAGTCCATAAAATAATAATGTACTCAAATATATTTTGGGAGTTGCCCCCCATAATTTCAAGCATTTTACTACATACGCATATATACTTGCAGAAAATAGACTATTAAAAATCACTATTAGAAAAATCCCAAAATTATCGTTTACATTTCGCCCCAGAGCAAATATTTTACCAAGAAATAATGACATCAAATATGGATGGTGATTCGACATTTTTTGAATACCCATCGCCATATTTAACTGTCTATAACCATCATAAGGTAAGCTCCCTGGTAAATCAATTACAATATAAGGCAACCAACATAACAGCAAAAACACTACACATTTCTTCCAAAAATTCTTCTTAAAAGAAACCTGATCTTCACTTATTATCAAACAAATACTGTTTTTCAACTTATCTTCAAAAAAAGTCAATACTAATATATAAAAACACCATAATCCAACTAAACAAATAACAGCTATAATAAACTGATACTTATTAGAATTAATAAACTCCCATGTTCCTAATTGCCAATAACTTTTTCCAATTATCGTAAATAAAGAAAATATTCCACCTAAAAGTATGACTGCTATATCATGTGAAAGTTCTATTTTATTAAAAAAATATAATAATGAAAAAAACACATAAGTATCAGGTAAACTTACACTATCCAGTATATTATTTAAAACTTGTAAAAAATTATCTCCTTCAGAAATAATTTTTTCTCTCATCAAAACCGCAAGTGCCAATGAACTTATAAATGCAAGTGCAATTTTACACGGTTCTACTCGCTTCATAGATTATTCCTCTTAAGACATAGTTTTCATATCACTATTATAATGAAACAAGAAATTTATATTTCAAAGATGTAATCACAAATGTGTCTTTATTACCAGAATATATGCCTTCACAGTATTCTATTTGTTTATCCTCTAACTTTTCTTTTAAAAGTTTAATCATGTTTTGTTCACCTTTTCTATTATAATCATCTAAAAGTATTACAAAATCTTTTTTTAAACAGTCTGGTAACAACTCTAAAATATCAGTCCTTGCATAAATATAACATGGAGTTCCAAATGGGGCATCAATAGAAATCAAATCAAACTTTTGTCCAGAAAATGTTTCCTTAAATCCAGCATATCCAATCACATCATTATCTTCTCTAACTTGTTTCTTACATAAATCTAATTGAATAATTGTACTAGATTTTAAAACATCATTTGTATTTTCATAGAACTTTATCCAACTAGAATCATGCTCAACAACAAAGTGCTGACACTCCTGACTATACTCAGCATATTGTGTTATCATTTGTGTGCTTTGTCCTAACCCCAATTCCAATATATTGTGAGGGTGAATTGCCTCCAATGTTCTATATAATACATATAAATATTGATATCCTACCGCCCATCTTCCAGGTGAAAATTTTTTATTCAAAAGCCAATTACTATTACAAACAGTATCATGAAATACCGCACTCCATACATTTTCGTTGGATGCTCTAGATGTCTTCACTCCATATTCTTGAATTTTTTCACAGCGTTTTAAAATTGCCTCATCTAATTCCTGAATTTTCTTATTACGTTCTAATATCCATTCATCTAATTCTTGAATTTTTTTTACTCTTTTAAGAACAAAGTTATTAAATTCTATCACCTTATTAACATTTTGTTTTATAAATTCCATCTCAGTATTAAGAACATTTTTTTGTTCTTCCTGGGATATCATCAACTTTTCTACATTTTTAGACAACTCCTCAAGCCTTTGAAACACCGAAAAAATATTTTTTAAATTCATATTTTATCTCCATTACTAACGCTTAAAAAAATAATATATTTTCTTAGGTATATATAACACCGCTTCTCCTACACGAAAAGTTTTAGAATTTTTCACACAACAATACTGATATTTCCAGTCTTCAAGTTCCTTTTTATATGTATCGCTTTTAACTCCCACTTTTAATACTTTTAATAATTGGTTCATATCAATATTATAAGTACTTGATTTCAGCATATCCATACGAATATAAAGTAGCATTTTAAAGAAACTGCTCTTAACTTCATCTGACAGTTCCACTATTTGATTAGCTTCAAAAGCTCGTTTCTGTTCAATAATACGTTGAACAGTCACAGCATGCAAATCATTCAAATGTTTTTCTGACGAAATTTTCAGATTATCACTCACACCATTGATAAACGCTGCCAATTTTTCTTCATTCCATTTAACACTTTGATGACCAATTCGATAACAGTATACGACTCTTTTCAATGCATAAAATTCTTTTGCAGCAATCATTGCTCTGACAAAAAATGGAGGATCTTGAAATCTTTTATACGGTGGAAATTCAATATTCTCTCGCTTTAATAAGTGCAACGAATACAAAAATCTATGGTATCCATAATCATACTGATAATTTTCGTAAGAAACTAAATCATCTTCCGAAAACGTATATTTTTGATAAAATCCATCAAACTGCACCGTTTTCTCTTTTGTTTTATCATTATAACGACTAAATGATCCACCACAAATTAATGCATTATGAGCTTTAGCAGCATTATATAAATCTTTCAGAACATCTTCATCTGGATAAAAATCATCCGGATCCATAAAACATACATAGTCTGACTTTGCTGAAAGCAACCCGGCATTCCTAGCTGCTGATACACCTTGATTCGTTTGATTAATTACGGTTATATATTCATTGTTTTCTGCGTATTTTTGTAAAATGCGAAGTGAACTATCTGTTGACCCATCATTTATACATATAATTTCAAAATCGTTCAGAGTTTGCGAAATCACACTATTCAAGCATTCTTCCAAATAGTTTTCCATATTATATACTGGAATTATAACTGAAACTGTTTTCATATTTATTCTCCAAAACCTCTATCTTTTTATAAAGAAATCTTTAATTTTGCATGGTAAAAACATGATTACCTTTCCAACTTTGAATGTAGTAGAATGCTCCAATTCACATATCCTATCATTCGCTCTATCTAAATCCATTTGCAACCTTTTTTCTGAATCTCCTTGTAAAACATTAAACAAAAAATAATTTTCTGGGTCATTTTTTATGAATTGTAAACTGTTCCATTCATCTGCCGAAAAAAATCCAGAAGATAATTCGCCATCAACTTCTGCCTGCTTAAATTCTTCACTGATATCTAATATATACTGTTTTTTAAATTCATTTGCAATTCTGTTAATGGTCCCAATGTAATTCTGATACCGCTTATATGAATATATATATTTAACATTTTCCCATACGCTCTTCTGTTCCATCAATAGTTCTTTAATATGCAAATACTCTGCATTCATGCTATAAACTTTCGTTTTGCTAAACATAGAAGAGGATGGATTATCGCGTCGATTACGATAATATGGTTTATCAATAAAGACAACTTTTTTTGCATATACAAACGTCTGAAACCAAAAACCATTATCCTGGTACGAAGCACCAGGAGTTTCATTATGACGAATTTTATATTGTTCAATAAACTCTCGTTTATAAATTCCAGACCATGTATTCATAATAAATTTAAAGCTATGTTGTTCCGACATCGGACAAATAACTCTATTATAATCATCAACAGAATCAGATAAATGATTATACATTAAATTAATATTTCCATTATCATTTCTAGTAAAACGATAAAAATCCGCCTTAACTATATCTGCATTATAAAATTTTGCTTTTTCATAAAGTTCTTCATACATATTCAATGCAATATAATCATCCGGTTCAACAATTCCTATGTATTCCCCAGTTGCACGATTTAATCCTTTATTCATAGCCTTTCCGTACCCACCATTTGGACCCGAAATGACAACAATACGTTTATCTTTTTGAGCATATTCTTCGATAATTTCTAATGAGCCATCCGTTGATCCATCGTTTACACATAAAATTTCAATATCATTTAATGTTTGTCCCACAACACTATCCAAGCATTCTCTTAAATATGGTTTTACATTATACGTTGGAATTATTATTGATACTTTTGCCATCTCACATCTCCTTAATTATATTTTTTGTTTGATCCACCAATAAATTTTTTGTGGTACAAATATAAAAGCTTGACCTATTTTAAAAGTTTTTGATCTTCGTAATTTCAAAATTTCTATTTCAAGTTCATCTTTTCTATTTTGCAATTCCATATTTTCCTGAATCATTAACCATAATATTTCTTCTAACTGAACTTTATAAATTTTTTCTTTCTGTTCATCATTAACCATACAATAAATACGATGAACTTTTTCAAGAATATCTTTATTGCCATTTTTTAAAGAATTACGAATAATTTCCATAAATTCTTCATTCAATCTTGTAACCGTCAATACTTCTAAACGCTTCAAGCTTTTCTCAATTGCAAAATTTAAATCCATATATAATCCATCTAACAGGTCGTCTACTTTTTTATCTGTCCAGATATTTCCACGATGACCATAACGATAACAATACGTTACCTTTTTTATTGCATAAAATCGCTCCGCTGTAATCATCGCTCTCACAAAAAAAGGAGGATCCTGAAATCTTATTAACGGCGGAAAAAATATTTGGTTATCAATAAGCATTTTTCGCTGAAACAAAAATCTCTGATAACCAAAATCAAACTGATAATCTCTATAATCAATAAAGCCTTCTTTTTCAAACTTGTATCCATAATAACGTTCTGGAAATTCATAGCCATATTCACCCGTCATATGATTATAATCCGAAAACTCTCCACCACATACCAGTGCATGATGTTCCGTTGCTTTTTGATATAAGACCTCTAAAATATCATTTTCTGGATACCAATCATCTGGATCCATAAAAATCACACACTCTCCCCGTGCACACTTTATACCTAAATTTCTTGATGCAGCAACACCAGAATTAGTCTGCTGAAACAAAACAATTCTCTTGTCGTTCTTCGCATATTTCTCCAAAATCTCACCTGATCCATCTGTTGAACCATCATTTATACATAAAATTTCGATGTTTTCTAATGTTTGACTGCATACACTGTTTAAACACTGTTCCAAATAAGATTCCATATTATATACAGGTATAATTACAGAAACTGCTATGCCCATTTTTTCTCACCCAAAGCTCTTTCGCGATTAACTATTTATGCAATTTCATATATGCATCACAGACTTTATTCACTTCACCAGCCATCTTTGTAACTCCATGATCCAGCCAAATCGCATGGTCACACAGTTTTCTCACTGTATCCACATTATGTGACACAAACAGGAGTGTTGTTCCTCCGCTCAGCATCTTATTCATACGCTCCATACATTTCTGCTGGAACAGATAGTCTCCTACTGCAAGGATCTCATCACAAATCAAAATATCCGGTGCTACCATAGTCGCTACAGAGAATCCCAGTCTGGCTGTCATACCAGAAGAGAAGTTTTTGATTGGTGTATCCAGGAAGTCCCAAAGTTCTGCAAAATCCACGATTTCATCAAAATGCTCGTCCATATATTTCTTTGAGTGTCCGAGAACGGTACCGTTCAGATAAATATTTTCTCGTGCAGTCAGATTTGGATCAAATCCTGCGCCAAGTTCAATCAGCGGTGCGACTTCACCATTTACCGTGATGCTGCCCTTATACGGCTTTAAGATACCGCTGATTGCTTTTAACATCGTGGATTTTCCAGATCCGTTAACGCCGATTAGCGCCCATGCCTCGCCTTTTTTCACTTTAAAAGAGACATCCTTTACTGCCAGAAATTCCTGAAAGATCAGCTCTTTCTTTAATAATTTAATGACATATTCTTTTAAGTTATCAACCTTTTCACTCGCCATATTAAAGCGAATGGTCACGTTATCAACTTCTACTGCGTAATCACTCATATATTCACCTATTCCAATTAGATATATAAAATAAACTCATCCTGTTTCCGTTTAAACATCAAAAGACCAAAGGCCAGCATACCAAAGGCCAAAATCCAACCGCCAAAGAACACTCGTGGTCCCGGAAGATGCCCATAATAAACCAAATCACGGAACTGTGCCACATAATAGTAAAGCGGGTTCAATACTTTTACAATAAAGCTGACACTTGCTGGTAAGGATTCAACTGGATAAAAGATTGGAGTCAGATACATCCATGCAGTGATTACTGCGTGATAGATATACTGAACATCACGGAAAAACACATTAAATTCCGCAAGGAAAAAGCCAAGTCCACAGCAGAAAATATAAGTCTGAATAACAACCAGCGGAAAGAGCCAGAACGTCCAGTAAACCGTTGCTCTTGTCACAAGCATGACAATCAATAATGCTCCAAAAGAAAATACCAGATCGATCATACAGCTTGTCACTTTGGACAATGTAAAAATGTATTTTGGAACATAGGTTTTCTTCAGTAATGCTGCATTGCCTGTTACTGATGTCATAGCCTGGTTTGTCGATGTGGAAAGGAAATCAAACAACATCTTTCCTGTAAATAAATATACCGGGAAGTTCTGAATATTTCGGCTGAACATCGTTGAAAACACAATTGTCATGATAATCATAACAAACAGTGGGTTCAATACGCTCCACAAATAGCCCAGAAAACTTCTCCGGTATTTTAATTTGATATCTCTGCTCACAAGCTGGAACAGGAGATCCTTATATTTCAAAAATGTATTAATTCTATCTACCCATAATTTCATAAATCATGCCTCATCTTTTCTTGTTTACTTCTCTGCTTCAATTTTTCGATTATGCCGCAATTTATTGTAAAGCCCGGAATGAAGCATTTTTTCATATACCGGGAAGGAAATTCCTAGTCGGTTCATCCACAGATACACACGGAATTTTCTACTGATTCGGTTCCAGAATTCCAGGTTCAGCCTGCGGATCATTTCATTGTAGCGCAGGCAGTCTTTTCTGCCTTTCTTTTTGTCTGGATTCATAATACAGCCTGCTACATAATAGCTCAGGATGACTCCCTCTGTTTTTTTGTAAATATATTCTTTGGCTGCGTTCGAAAACTCTGGATGTGCGTTGTAATGCCGGATCAGATCTTCGGTCACCTTTTCTACATGGCTCATGCGTTTCAGCCGGTTTGTCACCGATACGCTCTGTTCTGCATTTCCAACCAGATATTGATACAAGTATAAATCCATCGGATAAATACTTGCTGCATAGGAGCACGGAATTGTGGTGTATTCGTGGTCTTCGTAAAAGATCTTTTCTGGAAGCTCATAGCGGTGTTTCTGATAAAACTCCCGATTATAACAGATTCCGTGAAACGCAAAACAGCGGTCAAAACTCTTCCAGTTCTGCACAACATCGTCCAGGGTGTAGATAGTTTCATACTGATCAAGGAACATCTTCCAGACGGTCTTTTCTCCTGTCTGCATATCCACCTGATGATACGGGTTCAGAACGACATCTGCCGTACATACTGCCAGTTTGTCTACAAATTCTTTCAGATTTTCGGTTACAACCCAGTCATCGGCATCAATCACCTTCAGATAACATCCTGCTGCTGCTGCGGTTCCCACATTAATAGCCGAACCGTGTCCGCCGTTTTCTTTTGAGATCAGACGAAACACTCTCGGATATTGTTCTATATAGTTTCGGGCAATCTGCGCCGTCTGGTCTTTGGAGCCGTCATCCACAACGATTACCTCGATGAAGTCCAGTACCTCCAGATTCAGAAAGGAAGTAAGGCACTTGTCCAGATATTTTTCTACATTGTAGGACGGGATGATAAACGATACAATCTTGTCCATAAAAACCTCTCTGTTCTTTTCTCTACCGATACGTTCTTCTGACCAGCATGTTTGCCAGATAATAGGTATGGTATTGTGTCTTTCGAAGCAGCGCTACCGCCTTGTTGATATTGCTGTCGTAGATATCGCGGTACTGCGTCTTTAAGTGTTTGTCGTATTGCTTTATCTGCTGTTTTTTCTCTTCAGACGGCGGAAAACTCAGCATAATCTTAAATTTTCCGGCGATCACACGCGCGATCAGCCTTGCAATATACTGCTTTTTAGCCTGCGTACAGGGAAGTTCCCGTCCAAGCTGCTGATAGAAATGCAGAAGCGATGCCAGGACTTTATCGTAGTTCTGCTCATTCTTCTGCATCTTATCCATTCCTACGCTCTGTCCTTCCCGCCCGAGACGGTAATAATAAACAAACGCGTCTACAAAACAAATGGTATTGACATAGGGGATCGGATAGGTAATGTATTCCGTATCTACATAATAGCAATGCTCGTCGATCTGGATCTGGTGACCGCGGAGAATCTCGGTTTTGATGGTCATGTTGTGCATCTTCATGTACAGCTTGTCCGCAATCTCATCAAATGAATAGATTTTCTGATACGCTACACCCGCAAACGGAATTTCGATCTCTGCTTTTGTCTGAAATGCAGCTTTGTCGGCTTCCCCATGGTCGTAAGTCCACAAGAAACCGGAATATACGACATCTGCATCCGTTATCTTTAATGTCTTAACCAGGCTGAAAAAAGCCTCCTTGCCTACCCAGTCATCGGCATCGACCACCTTAAAATACGTTCCGCGCGCATGCGCAACCCCGCAGTTGATGCCGGATCCATGACCGCCGTTTTCCTTGGTGATGACCCGGTAAGTGTCCGGGTAACGCGCCTCGTATTCCCTGGCGATATCTACTGAGTGATCCGTCGAGCCATCGTTGATGATCAGGACTTCGATATCCTGCAACAGTTCCGGAATCTCAAAGGATTCCAGATTATCCCGCAAGTATTTTTCCGCGTTGTATGTCGGTACGACTATCGTTAATATTTTTCCCATGACTTCATCCATTCTATTCCTTTAAAGCCGGGTCTTCCCACAATCCTTCCTCAAAACCATCGGTTGATTCCTTCATGAGCAGCACCTTGGGTGTCATAAGGATCAGCTTTAAGTCCATCCAGATGGAATAATTCCGTATATAAGTCAGATCAAGCTTTAATTTATCATAACTGGTTGTGCAGTAGCGTCCGTGCACCTGCGCATATCCCGTGAGTCCTGCTTTCACTTTCAGCCGGTACTCGAATTCCGGGATGTTTTTTGTGATGATGCGTGCAAGCTCCGGGCGTTCCGGTCTTGGTCCCACCAGGCTCATGTCACCTTTGATAATGTTCAGCAGCTGTGGAAGCTCGTCCATGCGGGTTGCACGCAGGAAACGTCCAACCGGAAGAATCCGAGGATCTTTTTCTCCGGCTTTTACCGGACCGCTTTTCTTCTCCGCATCTACGATCATCGTCCGGAATTTATAAACGCGGAACACCTTTCCGTCCAGAGTCAGACGTTCCTGTGTATAGAACACCGGTCCCTTATCGGTATTCCAGATCAGAAATGCGATGATTAGGAAAAACGGACTGGTAACAAGCAGCATCAGACCGGCAACAACCAAATCCTCAATTCGCTTCACCACAGCCTGATCCCATGCCAGACCGCCATCGTTTCGCGACAGATAAAGCGGAGAATCGAAGATATTCAGTTCTACCGATGTGCGCAACAGAATGTCACTGATCTTCGGCACGGTATAACTCCGGATATTCTTCGCATAGCAAAGCTTCATCAGTTGGTTTCTGGCTCTTGCCGGGATATCGCCGATGATGACACCATCATAATCTTCTGCCTGTTTGATGATTCGTTCCAGTCCCATATCGATCGATACCGTTTCTGCAATCTCGTATTTGTCATCACGCGTATCGATACGGTTTACCAGATGAAACATCGGCGTTCTTCCGTAGACCAGAAGAAGCTTTCGTTTTGGGAACATCACTGCATACAGCTTTTTAAAAGCAAGGGCCCAGATTAAAACCAGTACAAAATCTGCTGCTGTCAAAGCCAGCAATGCTGCCGGGTTATGCATCTTTTTATCAAACAAAACAACCTGCACATAAGAAAACGCATTGACTCCCACAATAGAGATCATGTGGGAATATACCAGTGTCCAGTACTTATAGATTCCTACTTTCAGACCTCCATACAGCCTGTGCAGCACCAGCGATAGTGCCAGGTATTCTCCTGCGATCAGCCAGTTTCCGCGTCTCCAGAAGGCTACTGTCATATTTTTGTTGTAATAATTCATCCACACATAATAGTAGATGGCCAGTTCCAAAAGTACGATGACAGCTGATCCGGTGAATTTCACCATGCGCTTGTACTGCTCAAAACTGTTGTTTGTCTTTTTATCTTTCATTGCAATTGTGATTCCTTAATTTCTTGTCGTAAATCATTTTCCGCATGCCATTTGGCAACAGGCTGACTAACACTCTGGATAACAGTACAAATATATACTGCGGAAAACTGAGCATTTGCCTGCGGTACATGCCTGTCCAGAAATGAAAAATCGGTTTTAGATAGGAAATGCCCCCGCGCCGCCGGTGCATATCGTTTACACGCATATAAAGAAGCGTATCCGGCAGATTTGCGAACCGGCATCCATTCTGGTACATCCGCACCCAGAGGTCATAATCCTCAAACAATGGACACGGCTGATATCCACCTGCCGCCAGTACTTTTGACTTGCGAAACATCACACAGGGATGGTTGACCGGATTGCGCATTTTGATATACGAGGATACTTCTTCCTGCGTCCGCGGTACTGTTTTTGTGGATAATACAAAGTCCCGCGCCTCGCGTTCCGTCCCGACATTTTCCTGAAACTCTTCAATGGTACCGCTTAACACATCCACCTCCGGATGAGCCTGCAAATAAGCCATCTGCTTCTCGCAACGGTCCGATGCTGCTATGTCATCGCTGTCCATGCGGGCTACCCATTCACAGGTGCACTCCGGCAGTCCCTTAGACAGAGCCGCACCCAGGCCAACATTCTCTGCAAGCCGGATTACCTTCAGAACGTCTTGAAACTCTGTTTTTTCCAGAACCGCATCCAGTTCCTCTGTTAAAGGTCCATCGCAGACCAAGACAATTTCCAATGGTTTCATGGATTGCCCTGCCATGCTCTTAAGCGCTGCATAGAGATATTCCGGATGTTCTTTTTGATATACAGACATTAGGGCGGAATAACTTTTGTCCATGATAGATTCTCCTTCCAGAATAGCGCTATGGCGCATTTATGCAGAGTAAACCTTTGTACAGTATAACACCTGTAGAGTTTTTCCGCAACTTTTCGCAGGAGAAAAGGGGTGGAAATCCTTCAAATTTCTTACATATATACAGATTCACACCATCATATTTCTAATATATTCTACAAGTGCCCTATCTGCTTTCATTTTTTTCGCTACCGCTGCAGTAACATCATTTTCTAATAACTCTGTAAAAATCTTCAGTACTTTATTAAAAGTGACTTTTCCTATTTGTGAACTCCCTTGAAGTTTCCTTGCTAATTCGGCATTCACTCTTAATTCACTGTTTTTTCGATATCGATTTTCTGCCGTTTTCCAATCTGATCCTTCCATCGTTTTATTTATAGCGGACAGTTTTTCCTGCTGCTTTTACAACCGAAAATAAATTTCAGCTTAGAGGTTAGAGATTTTTCACTTTCTCCAACTTCTAAGCTGATTAAAAAATTCCAATTTTTTACTGTACAGGCAATGACAAAACTTTCTGAAACGTATTTCTTGTAATATTAATCTTCTTTCCATTACCAGTCTTCACCATACGTCTCCTTTATTTCTTTCTGCAACCCGCAACGCCCACGCTCATAAGAACCCACATAACCGGTGTTGCGATCGGAAGATTCAGATTGACCAGTGCCTGGGCGCAATAGCAGATAACAGCAAACAGACACCCAATTGCACCAATACATTCTGACGGCAAACCTGCTGCTTCCACTGTTTTTATATTTCGTTCGTTCTGAATGATCCAGTATTTCGCCATATTCCAGCTATTTCCAATTAAAAATGTCAGATATGCCAGTAAGCCGATTGGTCCAATCGTCAGCAAAAACTGCAGGTATTCATTATGTGCTGTATCAAACACCTGGCCTACCGTACCAATCATATCCTTCATAAATGACTGCGTTGTCATAATTCCAAATGTATCCGGTCCGAAGCCGAACAACTTATGCATAAATGGAAATGCTGCATACAATCCCAGTGATTTGCGCCAAATATACCCACGGTTTGTTCCCCAACTATCATTAAATACCAGATAATTTCCGAGACTGCCATATCTCGCACCATGTCCAAGAGCATTCGCGTCGATCAGCATAAAAATAACAGCCAGAAGTCCCAGAATGATCACGACCAGCCAAATACGAACCAGCATATTTTTCGCAGCTCTCTCTGTAGTCTCTTTTTTTCCAGATAGTAAAGCTGCCACATTTTCTTTTTCCTTTTTGCGGAAATAATAAAATACGCCTGCTGCCAGGCACCATAACAAAACTACAAGAACAAGGAGTCCCGGCAAATTGACCAGAATCTGGAATAAACTGTCCAAACCTATTACCATATCAGCATAAGCCTGATTGATCCAGTCAATACACTGAATTACCGTTGCAAATGTCGCTATTACCACCAGATACCTGGTTACTCCCTGTTTGTTGCGAAATACAAGCAATGGAAGTAATGCAAACATCGCTCCTAATGCCAGGTAGGCATTGTCACTGCACCCCAGGATAATTGCAAAGAAAGAAACCACCATACATAGATAATACCAGCAAGTTTTCAGCCATCCCTTTACTATCGTAAACATAGCTGTAGCTGCTCCCATGAGCAACGCAACATAAGCGGTATATGTATTGATGTTTCCTATTGTTGATGTAAAAATTGTGGACTGTTCCGGCTTTACTTTCCCACGGAAATGCAAGATATCCAACTGGAAATAATCCGTAATTCCTATGTAGCAAACAATGAGTCCTGCTGCAAAAAGAGCCTGCATGACCCATTTATTATAATGCCAGCACCTGGTTACAACAAAATACATGATCACATACAACGTCATAAGAAACAAACCGCTATATCGACCTTCATTTCCCCAGAACGCCTCATACAGATACTCTGACTGCAGTGTAGAAATCACTGACACGAGCCAAAATATAATCACCGCGCCATCTGCAAGACGAAAAGTCTGTTTCCAATTACATGGTTTTAAAGCCAAGAAAAGATTCTTTGCATGTTCTCCCTGAAACTCTTTCAGATCTATAACCAGCATAATCAGACCCAAAACCAGAATAACAGCCAACATTGCAAGCACGCTCATATAAAAGCACTTATATTTCGTTTCAAGGATATTGAAATAGGAATTATCGTAAATCAATGGCAATGCAACAACTACAATCACCAAAAACGCGCTGATCACACCGCTAATCACGGAAGAACATGTAGCGGCAAAATGATTTGTCTTATTTTTCATTGCTTTTGTATCCATAAAGTCTCCTTTTGTTTTCATTCATTCGAGATATTTTCTCTTAATAATCCCGTTTCTTTTTTATTATAAGTGCTTTTTCCAGTTTAAACAATGGTTATTTTCAGCCATTCTTTTAAACCGTTTTTACGATTTTCCAACTGCTGATTTCTACCTATTCTGGATAAACCTTCACATCAAGTGCACCACTCCCGTCCTGTCAATAATTTGCCTTATAGGAAGTATAATCGTCTCGTAATGCAATTTAGGAATTTCGTAGCAAATTCAAAAAAGTAAAAAGGAGAGTGCATTCATTATGAGAAAGCAGACTAAAGTAGTTGCAGTTGCATCTGCAGCAGCTCTGTTAGCTATCGGTGGTGCTATGACTTCTTTCGCAGCTCAGGGTTGGGTTGAGGAAGACGGTACCTGGTACTACTACGACAAAGATGGCAATAGAGTAGAGAACGAGTGGAAAAAATCCGGAGACAACTGGTTCTGGCTTGATTCCGAAGAAAACGGCGCAATGGCAACCGACAAACTGGTTGACGATGACAGCGATCTCTACTATGTAGACGCTAATGGCGTTATGGTAAAGAATACCTGGGTTAAGGTAGTAAATGAAGATCAGGATGATGATGATCCGGCTGAGTATCACTACTACTACATGCAGGCAAGCGGTAAAGCTTACAAGGCAAGCGATAACAGCAGCAACACCAAATTCCGCACCATTGATGGTAAGAGATACGCATTCGACAGCGACGGTAAGATGCTGTATGGCTGGGTTACCGATGATGGCGAGTTAGCTACCGGTGATGACGGTTGGAGAGAGGCAAAATATTACTGTGGTTCCTGGGAAGATGGTTCCATGAAGACCGGTTGGCAGAAGATCACCGTATACGATGACGCAGATGGCAAGGATGATGACTATGATTACTGGTTCAACTTCAAATCCAATGGTGAGAAGAGAGGCTTGAATACCGGTAAAGAGAACTGGAAATCCAACGGTAAATACTATAGCTTCGATGAGCGCGGCGTAATGATCTACGAGTGGGCTGAGAAAGCATCCAGCAATAATACCGCATCTGTATCTAACTGGCGTTACTACAACAGCCCAGAAGATGGTGCTCGCCAGACTAAGGGTTGGTTCAAAGTAGTTGCTCCTGGCGCTGACAATGACAATACCTTCCGCGAGGATCTGGGAACCGATGATACTTTCGCAGCTACTCTTGCAAATGATGAGGACGATAAGTGGTTCTATGCAGACAGCAAGGGTGTTCTGTATCAGGGTATCATCAAGAGCATTAAGGGTAAATACTATGGTTTCTGGCCGGAGGGAAGCGGCAAAGCTGGCGCAATGCTGACTGGTCTCTGCGTTCTTCAGATGGACGGCGATAAGATCGTAAGCGTAATTGATGATGACATTGATTCCGATAACCTGGATGACATCCTGGATGGTGATTATAACGGCGGATCCGTTAATCAGGCAGACTGGGGCAATGATGTATGTCTGTACTACTTCGGCAGCGACGAAGATACCGACGGCGCTATGAAGACTGGTACTACCACAGTTACTCTTGATGGTTCTTCCTACAACTTCAACTTCCAGAAGACTGGTTCTGCTAGCAGTGGAAGAGGTAAAGGTGTAACCGGTATTGATGATAAGAAGTATGTATACAGCTATGGCTGCAGAATCAAAGCTGATAGCGATGACAAGTATCAGTTAGTTCAGGTTTGGAACGATGAGGAAGAATCTACTAACTTCAACATCAACAGCGAAGGCGTTCATGTAATGAAATTAGATGCTCCGACTGACTTTGAGTATAGCTACACAAACAAAGAAAGCGAGACTGTAAATTACAATACACTGTCTGCTGATAGAGGCGTTCTGAGACTTGTTAACACCAGTGGTAACATCCAGAAGAACAAGACCGCAGCTAAAGACGGTAACGATTGCTACTACTACGTAAAGAATTACGCACCAGTACTGTATACCGATAACAAGACCATTAAAGGTAATGATGATTACAGCAGCATTTCCAAATGGGAAGATCTTGTAGATGCAGAGTAATTCTTAAACATCTAAATTTTATTGTATAAGAATTATATTGTAAAAAGAGCTATCGCAAAGTGAGTAATCACTAAGCGATAGCTCTTTTTCTAAGTGCGCCTAGCGGCGCACGTTCCTAACGGGTTAAAGTCCCAAATCTGCCCGGTAGTGGGAAGGATATAGCCGAAAGCAAGGGTGTCGAGGGCGACCTCGAATCTGAAGGAAGCTGGATGTGAGGAACATACTAACTCATGGGCAAATCTCCGGTCTGACAAACAGAAATCTCATATAAGGTTATGTATGAGGATAAGACTGCTTGACAAGTCGAAGTCCAATAACTATACGGAATCATGCACGATAAATGAGGCAGATGGATGGAGAGGAAGAAACGTGTGGTACCTAGGGAGGTCTATGCGGTACGCCTTGAAAGAGGCAACCATTGCATAAAGCAATGCTGAACGCACAGAAGTCAGCAGAGGTCATAGTGTGCCGAGAGGTGAAGAACCGAATTAGTAGAAGTCTTGAGTATGACCGTGAAAGGAGGAATGATCGTCTATGGCAGAAAACATTGAAAACAATGGCTGTTCGCAAAGAGATAATGCGGAACATGAATGGTATGTGAAAGCGTCTATAGCAGTCCTCTTAATTAACGCAAATGTCACACGAGTGAAACCACCCTTTGCAATCATTCGTACTATGACACAACAAAAAACCGGCTACCCAAGTTCATTGGCACAGCCAGTTTTTATTTCACTTTATATTTCCAAAAATTTTTCAGCAATAACCTTGCATCGCTTTTTACAAAATGCAATTCCATACAGAAAAATATTGTGTCTGCCATCATTGAGCAAATACTCGGAATATCGCCGCTCCTTGATCTGCTGTAAAGCTTTTTGACATGCCTGTTCCATATTTCTGAATTCTTTTGCATATTTTAGTTCAACAATGATTCCGGTATTTGGATCATCTGTTTCCACAATAATATCCGCAAATCCTTCACCGGCCTCTATGTTTGATTTCACAAGCCAGCCGGCATTTCCGGTCAAAATACCGACCAGTAAATTATGATAGGAACTCTCTTTTTCTTCCTTTCGAGCTTTCGTGTCAAAAACACTGATGGAATTGCTCAGTGTTTTTATCAGATAGTTTTCCATACCTGCTGTATTGCCTGATTCAAAAGCCTTCCAAAACGCCTGCAATGGTTCTGTATTTGAAAAAATGCTCTTTTTAAACCAGTCCTGTATCTGCAGTTTGAATATTTCCCGAACTTCCTCGTTTGGAATCATAAGCTTGTAAGATCCGTCCGCATTCATTCCTGCCTGTGTCAGATATCCGGTTGTGAACAGGACGCTCCAGAGATTTTCAATACTGTTGTCTATCTCATCATAGGTCAGATCCAGACGAAGATGTTTTTCAATGAATTCTCCGGCGATCAGCCGTTCAATTTCATCACGTGTTGTTTTGCCCGCCTTGTCAATGAAACGTTTTACCAATTCGTTTCCGCTTGTGTTGATCCAATAGCTTTCCGGTCTGGCAGCCGGATCATCTTTTATTCTGTCTACATGGTTTATGACATCCCAGGGACAGTATACATCTGCGTTTCCAAAATGATATCCGTCATACCACTGCTTGGTTTCTTCAAATCTCTGTTCCAGATGATAGTCCTTAAGAAGCTGTTTTACTTCCATATCTGTAAAGCCGAACTGTTCATCAAATCTGGAATCCGTAATGGATAAGATTTTAAAATTATTCAGACCTGTAAATATACTTTCTTTGGAGACGCGAAGGCACCCTGTCAATACAGCAAATTGGAGTGCATCATTTGTTTTTAAGACATTACCAAACAAAATGCGCATCAAAGAAACCATTTCCCGATAATATCCGTGCAAAAATGATTTATCAAGCGGTACATCATATTCATCAATGAAAACCAGTGTTTTTTTTCGATAATGTTTATTCAGAAGCTCTGACAAGGTTTTCAGTGAGCGTGACAGTACAGGTTCGCTCATCCAATAAGCGCCTGATTTCATAGCTATGATAGCCTGGTACTGCTCTTTATCTTCCGGAGCAAGGTTTTGGCTGTCTAAAAGGAATCGAAACCGGCTTGCTTCACTTCCGATCACATCCATAAATTGGCACTTTGCTTCCTCGAAGGAAAGGCCATCCACATTTTTCAGCGTAATGAAAATAACGGGATAACCGGCCATGTGTTCCCTGCACAATGTCTGATTCCGGGAAATATATAATCCATCAAACAATGCGCAATTTGTTCCGATTTCAAAAAAGTACTTTAACATACTCATATTAAGCGTTTTGCCAAAACGGCGGGGTCTGGTAAACAGATTTACCTTTCCCTGGTTATCCAGCAGCTGTTCTATGAGTTTTGTTTTATCAATATAGTAATATCCATCCGTGCGGATTTCTTCGAAATTTTCAATTCCGACGGGTAATTTCATTGATTTTCCCATATTATTCTGCTCCTTTTTGCTTTGTATGCCGCCATCTGCTACGATTTTTTTCCAATCACACACCTTTTCTTAAAAAATGAAATCCCATAACACAGTACCTGGTCATAATCATCCTCCAGTTCTTTGGCGCACATGCGTGTATCAATCTGCCGGAGCGCCGCATTACAGTCTTTGGAAAGACTCTCGACATCTTTACTATACTTTATCTCAAAAACGGCTGCCTGCCCCTCCGAAGGAGCGTAGACAATCACATCGCTGCGGCCCTCACCGTGTTCTTTGTTAGACTCCACCACGTATCCGGCACCGGCAAAGATTCCGGCAAAAAACGCATGATAAAAATCCTCTTTATAATCATGGTAACTGATGGTCTTGCGGAGCAGGCGGTTCATTTCCGTAGCCGCCGCATCACAATCCCCGGTCCAGACTGCATGAAATAGCGATTTCCGATTCCACAACCGCACATTGTCATCAAACCAGGTTTTGATGGTGGTTTCGAATATCTCACGAATTTCTGCATTTGGAATAATCAGTGCGTTTTTTCCTGCATCAGATGATTCCGCAGCCGAATCCGAAACCGTTTTTGTCAGATAACCGGTCAGATACAAAATTGTTGGTGCCGGTAAAAATGCTTTCCTTCGTGATTTTTAAACAGCCGGTAATGACTGCAAATTTTAGCGAAGGATTATCTTTCAGAGCTGTACTCAGTATTGCTTTCACCACATTAAGCATTTCCTGATAATATCCGTTACTGCTGGCTTTCGAAACCGGAACATCATACTCGTCCATCAGCAGGATAACCGGTTTTCCATAATGGATGTGAAGCATTCTGGTCAAAAGAAGAAAGCTGGTTTTGATTTCCGCCAAAGAAACTTCCGGATATACAATTCGGCGGAATGCTGTCTTGTCATATTCCGTTACCCGTTCGCTTGCTAATAAAAAATCATATTGCTGAAATAAAAACGCAGTCAGCGCAGCCAGCATATCATATGCATCCCGAAAGCTTAAACCGTCAACATCCTTAAAGGTGAAAAACACGGTCGGCCACTGGTTCATCCAGTTCTGGCACAATTCAGTCTGTCGGCTGATAGACAACCCCTCAAATAAAGGACCGTTATTTTTTCGAATATCAAAAAAACTGGCCAGCATACTCATAGCCATAGTCTTTCCAAAGCGCCGCGGGCGGGTGATCAGAGTTACTTCTGTACTTTCGGAGTTCAACAGTGCGGAAATAAGAGGAGTTTTATCTACATAGTAATAACCATTCTGCCGAATCTTTTCAAAGTCAGAAACACCAACAGGTATCTTTAATCTGGTCATTTAAAAACACTCCCTTCTGCGTGCTCATATACGATTATGATAGCATGAAACGTTTTTGCAAACAAGCAGAAAGCCTTCTTTCCCAAAATCTTAGACGAACGTGGATACCTTAATTTCCGCTGTGATTTCGATATAATAATAAGACGGTATATTGTCTGTATAGATTGATTTTTTCAACCGTAGACAAAAAACGTCAATATTTTTTACAAAGGAGGCTCTCTATGGAAAAGGAGTTCAAAACGTATCTTTTAGACCAGAATTTGTCGAAAAACACCATCACATCATATCTGTACGCACTTCGGCAGTTTGAAAAAAAATACGACAAGCTCACAAAGCAAAACCTGCGGGATTACAAGGTCTATTTGATTGAAAACTACAAACCGCAAACGGTCAACCTGCGCATCCGGGCCATAAACTGTTATCTGGAAAGCATCCGAAAAGAACAGTGGAAACTCCCATCCGTGAAAGTTCAGCAGAAACCGTTTCTTGAAAATGTGATCAGCGAAGCAGATTATCTGTATTTTAAGAATTGTTTAAAACGTGATAATGAAATGTACTGGTATTTTGTGGTACGTTTTCTGGCAGCTACAGGCGCCCGTGTCAGTGAACTGGTTCAGATCAAATGCGAACATGTACGGATTGGATATCTGGATCTGTATTCCAAAGGCGGAAAGCTGCGGCGGATCTATATTCCGTCCGCCCTGCAGAAGGAAACCTTAAAATGGATGGAGGAAACAAAAAAAGAAAGTGGATTCCTGTTTTTAAATAAATATGGGGAGCTGATTTCCGCAAGAGGAATTGCCGTGCAGTTAAAGCATTTCGGTTCCAGGTATGGCCTAGATCCGTCAGTAGTGTACCCGCATTCCTTTCGCCATCGCTTTGCGAAAAGCTTCCTGGAACGCTGCAATGATATTGCCATGCTGGCTGATCTGATGGGACATGCCAGTATCGAAACTACCCGGATTTATCTGAGAAAAACCAGCACAGAACAGCAGGCTATCATCAATAAGATTATTGACTGGTGACAAAAACTATGGCATTTATAACGTGACGGAACGTAAAAAAGCTGCACGCATAATCGCGTGCAGCTTTTTTAGTTAACTATTTAGAAAAAACTTCTAAATATTAGATTCCATCATCGATAAGATCATCGTTCGGAGTGGTCGGAACGGTCTTACCATTGTTAACAACATACTTGGTGTTATCCCAGTTCTTCTTCAGAGCAGTAAGGTTAGCGTTCGGATAATCCTTAGAGTCATTAAGAGTATTGTTGTTGGTGTACATCTTAATAACCTTCTCATCTACATAGAAGTACCAGTCGTTGCCATCCTTAGCAGCAGTCTTATTCTTAACAATTGCACCACTGGTGTTTACCAGGTAGTAATTGCTGGTCAGTTTACCAGAAGCTAACTCACCAAGAGTACCAACGTAGTTAACGCTGTCGCCATCTTTGTTCTGACCGATAGAAGCGCTGTAATCACTTCTCAGAGTAGCAGTGTCAATCTTGTGTACGTTTACACCAGTGCTTCCGGTATCACCATCAGCATAAACAACAATGTACTTGTCATCGCTGCCAGCTTTGATCTTCTGACCAAATTTGTAGATGTACTTACCATCATCGATACCATTTACTCCACGGCCCTTGCCCTCAGCACCGCCAGTCTTGCTGAACTGGAACTGATAGGAATCACCATCCAGGTTAATGGTTACGTTACCGGTCTTCAGAGCACCATCGCTGTCCTCGTTGTTACCGAAGTAATACAGAGTATCGAAGGAAGACTTACCAAAGTCTTTGAAGTCGCCCTCACCCTTCAGAGCATCATCCAGAGAATCGGAATCCATGTCTCTATCCCACAGTTTAACGATGTTGCCATCTTTATCTACAGTCAGAGCACACAGACCAGTCAGCATAGAACCAGCCTTGTTTCCTTCCGGAGCGAAGCCATAGTATTTACCTTTGATCTTCTTGATCTGGCCTACATACAGCTCACCATCGCTGTCAGCATAGTACCATCTCTCGTTCTCATCTTCAGCATCGCCCTTAGCGAAGGTGGATCCAGTACCGTAATCTTTGAAGGTATTGTCATCACCATCAGCATCCGGAGCAACTACCTTGAACCAACCCTTGGTGGAACGAGCGCCGTCCTCTGGGCTGTTGAAGTAACGCCAGTTAGAGATTGTAGTAAGATCGTTAGTGCTTGCAGCTGTCCACTCGTAGGTCATAACACCACGCTCATCGAAGCCGTAGTACTTACCATTGAGCTTCTTCTCAAAGATATCTTTGTCAGATTTGGTATTTACACGTTTCTCACCGTTGGACTTGAAGTTGAACCAGTAGTCCATATCATCATCTTCGTCCTCATCGTAAACGGAGATTTTCTGCCAGCCAGTCTTCAGGGCACCATCTTCCCAGGAACCCATGTAGTAGGTTGCTTCTTCCCAGTCGCTGTCGCCCATAGCCAGGGTAGCATCCTCTTTGTTTACCCAGCCATACAGCATCTTACCATCCTCGTCGAAAGCATATTTCTTGCCGTCGATGGTTTTGAATTTGGTAGTATTAGAAGAAGTGCCAGCCTTGTAAGCTTTACCGTTAGACTGCATGTAGTAGTAACGGTACTCAGCCGGATCATCATCCTCATCCTGATCCTCGTTAACAACCTTAACCCAGGTGTTGGTAACCATAACACCGTTGCCATCTACGTAGTAGGTGTTGTTGTCATCATCAATCAGTTTGTCGGTAGCCATTGCGCCACCCTCTTCGGAATCAAGCCAGAACCAGTTATCTCCGGATTTTTTCCACTCGTCTTCTACTCTATTGCCATCTTTGTCATAGTAGTACCAGGTACCATCTTCCTCAACCCAACCCTGAGCTGCGAAAGAAGTCATAGCACCACCGATAGCTAACAGAGCTGCTGCAGATGCAACTGCAACTACTTTAGTCTGCTTTCTCATAATGAATGCACTCTCCTTTTTACTTTTTTGAATTTGCTACGAAATTCCTAAATTGCATTACGAGACGATTATACTTCCTATAAGGCAAATTATCAATAGTTTTTTACATTTTTTCCATGTTTAAGAATAAATGCAATTCTATGTAACTGCTTCTGGAAGTTCCCATCTCTCCATCACATTGACAGTATAATATAGTTTTTTTTGAAATGCTATAACGAAACCCTAAGCGTTTTCTTACGAAAATCTTACGGAAGTTATAGTTTTTGCGAAATATGTATTAATATTCGTACAATCTTGTTTGTGGGGTGTACGGATGTTTGGCTTTGTGCTATATTGTTCATATATTTTTATTTTGAATTATTTTTGAACAGTTGCAGAGTGCCGAGAGTCTCCGAAGAAGATGTATGGCAGCTCCCGCCAACTGGCAAGGAGGTTATTATATGGATCGGATTGGATTAATCTGCCGTTATATAAAGGAGGATCCGCGTTCTACCCAGCGGGATCTCGCACAGAAAACCGGCTTCTCGGTTGGCACTGTGAATACCTTAATTAAGGAGGCCATGCAGCAGCGCCTTATCGCGCAGGGCAAGAGTGTTGCCGGCACGTATGAGCTGACCGGCGCCGGTGATGCATTTCTGGAGCAGTTCCGCGTGGACGGTGCGCTGATCATTGCTGCCGGGTTTGGTTCTCGCTTTGTTCCACTAACGTTTGAGACACCAAAGGGACTTTTAGAGGTGTTTGGGGAACGGATGATTGAGCGGCAGATTAAGCAGCTGCATGAAGTGGGCATTACCAACATTACAATCGCGGTCGGGTATTTAAAGGAAAAGTTTGAGTATCTGATTGATAAATACCAGGTGAAGCTGCTTTACAACCCGGAGTATGCCACTAAAAACACGTTAACTACCATCTACCGGGCACGGCAGGTCCTGGCCGGGAAAAATATGTACATTCTTTCTTCGGATAACTGGCTGCGCAACAATATGTTCCACACCTATGAATGTGGTGCCTGGTATGCTTCTTCTTATATGGAAGGAAATACTTCGGAGTGGTGTCTTTCCTATAATAAGAAAGGATGCATTACGCATGTCGAGGTCGGCGGGCACGATTCCTGGGTTATGTACGGGCCAGTGTTCTTTTCGAAAATATTTTCCGAACAGTTTCTGCCGCTGCTGGAACAGTATTACCAGACTCCGGGCACAGAGCAGTTTTACTGGGAGAATGTGCTGATCGAGCATTTAGATACACTGGAGATGGATATTAACCGCCAGCCAGAGAATCAGATTTACGAGTTTGAGAATCTGGAAGAACTGCGTCAGTTCGACCCGCGTTACCAGAACCATTCCGACAATACGGCCATGGAGCTTGTCTCCGATGTATTTGAGGTGCCGGAATCGGAAATTCACGATATCCGCTGCTTAAAGTCCGGCATGACGAACAAATCGTTCCTGTTCCAGCTGCAGGGGCTGCATTACATCTGCCGTATCCCGGGGCCGGGCACAGAGCTCTTGATCAACCGCAAGGAAGAAGCCGATGTGTACCGCGCAATCCAGCCGCTGAAGATTTCGGAGCATATCATCTACATGAACGGTGACACCGGATATAAGATTGCGGAATACTACGAAGGTGCACGAAATTCCCATGCAGGCAGCTGGGAAGATGTAGCGGCATGCATGAAAGTGCTGCACAAGCTGCATGAGTCACAGCTGACTGTGGATCATGAATTCAATATCCGGGAGCGGATCGCATTTTACGAAGGACTCTGTGCGGCGCATGGCGGCACTTTATTTGAAGATTATGCTGTGGTCCGCAGCCATATGAATGAGCTGATGGACCAGCTGGATGCATTAAACCGTCCGAAGGTACTTTCCCATATCGACAGCGTGGCCGATAACTTCCTGTTTCTGCCGGATGGTTCGGTCCGGTTGATTGACTGGGAGTATGCCGGTATGTGTGACCCGCTCATCGACATCAGCATGTGTGCGATTTATTCCTATTACGATGAAGGTGCTGTAGAAAAGCTGATGCAAATCTACTTTGGAAGAGAACCGGAGGCTGTGGAACGTAAGATTATCTACTCCTATATTGCGCTGGGCGGCTTTTTATGGGCTCTTTGGGCGGTATATAAGGCATCGCTGGGCGAGGAATTTGGCGAGTATACGCTGATCATGTACCGGTATGCAAAGCAATATTACAAAAAGGTATGCTTATTGTAGGCAAGCTGTAATGAAAATGTTAACTATTTTCCTTTGTTCCATGTTATAATCAGAGTAAACATTTTGTATCTGTCCGCAGACAAGGGTTTCTGATTTATCAATCCTGTTACTGGGTATATTCTGTTACGGAATATGTCTGCACGACAGGAACCATAGTTTCGGATCACACAACTCAGGAGGAAGGGTATGAGACATACAAAAAAACTGACCGCTGCTGCCCTGGCCGGAATGCTCGGTGCCATGAGCCTGTTTTCCGGCGTGACTGCTTACGCTGCGACCGGCTGGCAGCAAAGCGGCAGCACCTATTACTATTATGATGCAAACGGGACTTTACACAAGGGCTGGCTGAATACCGATAATGGCTATTACTACCTGAATTTATCTACTGGAAAAATGACAGTCGGCTGGGAAAAGATCAATAACAAATGGTACTACTTCCAGGGAAACGGCGTTATGGCAACCGGCTGGGTCAAGGATAACGGCAAATATTACTACCTGCTGACCGACGGCACCATGCACACAGGCTGGGTCAGCATCGACAATGTTTACTATTATCTGTCCGACAGCGGTGCCATGGCAACCGGCTGGGTGAACATGGATAATGGCTGGTATTACTTTGACCCGGATAATGGACAGTGTACCGTAAACAGTGCACGGGCCATTAAGGATAGCTGGTATATGTTCGGCAATGACGGAAAAATGCTCACCGGCTGGCAACAGGTTGACGGTGCTTATTACTACTTCCACACAGACGGGAGGATGCTCACCGGCTGGCTCAATGACGGCACAAATGACTATTACATGGATCCGGCAAATGGCCGCATGTCTACCGGCTGGAAGCAGATTGAGAATTCTTATTACTACTTCAACAATTCCGGTCACAAACTCACCGGGTGGATCCAGATCAACGGAACTTACTATTACTTAAATCCGTCAGATAAGGGACGCATGGCAGCAAATACTACCTTAAAGATTGACGGAGTTTCTTATACCTTTGCTGCTAACGGCGCCTGCACAACCAGTAATGGAAATGCGCTGAATGTGAATAATACGGCGTCGAACACAACGGCTGGGACGAACACACCGGGAAGCAATTCCGGTACTTTTTCTAATAGTTTTACACCAGGCAGTTCCAACAATACCGCTTCTTCTACTCCGGGGAGCACCACTGGAAACACGACTCCAGGAAATTCTTCTAGCAGCAATAACAGCAATAATGAGTATGTTGCCACCGGTCCGGCTACCGGCAAGATCGATCCGAGTTTTAATGGAAGCACTCCATCCAGCAATACCACGCCTGGTGGAACAAACAGCAGTTCCAGCTCTGGAAATTATGTTCTGCAGGCAGGTCTGACGACCGGACCAAAACCGTAAATTCATCGTTTATCTTAAGAAGTTGCCTCTGGCAGCTTCTTTTGTGTTTTCGAACATCAAAAAAACATCCCGTACCGACTCATGTTCGAGTCGGTACGGGATGTTTTTGTTTTCATCTCAACTTGCAGAAAAATCTATGGTCATCTGTTCAGTTTTTAGGAAAAGAACAATCTGTTCACCGCACTAAAGATACCGCGGATAGAGGATCTGGTGATGTTGGAGCTTACGCCGACACCGTAGGTCACCTTGCCGCTGTCCTTGTCCATTAAGTGGATGTAGGATGCTGCCTGTGCGTTGGAGCCGGAGTTCAGCGCGTGCTCGTTGTAGTCCAGTACCTTGATCTGGACGCCGAGTGCTTCTTCCAGGCCGCGCTGTACCGCATCGATCGGGCCGTTGCCGACGCCCTCGAAACTCTTCTCCATTCCATGGTCGGTATAGATAACCTTGGCAAGGGTTGCGAACTCACCGTCGGAAGACTCGGTATCGGTAATCTGGCACTTGCGGAAGTGGATCGGCTCTTTCTTGTCTAAGTAATTCTTGCGGAACTCTTCCATGATCTGCTCCGGAGCAACCTCACCCTGCTGCTCGGAAATCTTCTGGATGATGTCTGCAAATTCTTTGTGCATGCCCTTCGGCAGTTTAAAGCCGTAGAACGTATCCATAACGAAAGCTACGCCGCCCTTTCCGGACTGGCTGTTGATACGAACGATTGGCTCGTACTGTCTGCCAATGTCGGACGGATCGATCGGAAGGTACGGAACCTCCCAGTACTGGCCATTTCTCTCGTGAAGGGCCTGTAAGCCTTTGTTGATCGCATCCTGATGGGAGCCGGAGAATGCGGTAAATACCAGCTTTCCTGCATACGGATGACGCGGGTCGATGGTCATCTTGGTGCAGCGCTCGTATACTTCTGCGATCTCGCGGACATTCTCAATCTCCAGATTCGGGTCGATGCCCTGGGAGAACATGTTGTAAGCGATGTTTAAGATATCGACATTACCGGTACGCTCGCCGTTTCCGAATAAGGTTCCCTCGACACGGTCTGCGCCTGCAAGCAGTGCTAACTCAGTTGCTGCCACGCCGGTACCGCGGTCGTTGTGCGGGTGAACGCTTAAGATTACGCTGTCACGGTTCTTGAAGTGCTTATGCATCCATTCAATCTGGTCTGCGTATACGTTCGGAGTGTTCATCTCCACGGTAGACGGCAGGTTGAAGATGATCGGCTTCTCCGGTGTTGCCTCGCCCCAGGTATCCTGAACAGCGGTGCAGACCTCCAGTGCGTAATCCAGCTCGGTGCCGGTGAAGCTCTCCGGAGAGTACTCTAACATTAAATCGCCATCGTAGTCTTTTGCGTATTTCTTGACTAACTCGGTTCCTTCGATTGCGATCTGCTTGATCTCTTCCTTATTTTTGTGGAAGACTACGTCACGCTGTAAGGTAGAGGTGGAGTTGTAGATATGAACTACTACCTTCTTGATGCCCTGGATTGCCTCAAAGGTTCTCTTGATCAGGTGCTCACGGCACTGTACCAGAACCTGTACACGGACATCGTCCGGGATAAGCTTGCGCTCTACTAACTGTCTTAAGAAGTCGTATTCGATCTGGGATGCTGCCGGGAAACCGATCTCGATTTCCTTAAAGCCCAGCTTTACTAACATGTTGAAGAACTCAATCTTCTCTTCTACTACCATCGGCTCTACCAGTGCCTGGTTGCCGTCACGTAAGTCTACGCTGCACCAGATCGGCGCTTTCTCAATTTCCTTGTTTGGCCACTCGCGCTCCGGGTAATGGATGACTGGGTTTCTTTTGTATTTCTTGATATTTAACATAATGCTTTTCCTCCAATTTGTTCGTTGTCCGAGGACAGCTGCTTTCGTTTCATGCTATCCTTGCTTTTATAGGTTGCTTCTTTACAGTTTGTACTTATTTCCGTCTACTGCCCTTTTTGTTGTCACATGACAGTTCCGGTAATGATCCTCGCTCAGCCCATAACGGGCAGTCGCTCGATCACGCCGTAGAAGCGGACAATGAACAATACTGATCCTACTGATTCAGCCCCATCTTTCATCATTCCTTTTCCTGAAAAATTTGATACGTTAAAGTGTATTTTAGCATATTTTGGTAGGTGTGGCAAGGTCTCACAACAAAAGAACTCCCGCAGCCAGCCAGTTGTAAAACCAGCTTCGGCATGCAGGAGTCCCTGTATGGATCATTTACAGCACATGTCCCTGTGCCTTCATCACTTCGATTACCTGGTCTACCAGCTTCTCGCACTGCTCCGTGGTCGGTGCCTCTACCATGACGCGTACCACCGGCTCGGTTCCGGACTGGCGCAGAAGAATGCGTCCATCACTTCCCAGGGTTTCAGTAACTTTCGCTACCTCATCCTGGACTGCCGGGTCATCCTGTGCCTGCTGCTTGTCGTGGACACGGACATTTTTCAGCACCTGCGGGAAGATCTCGACCTCGGAAGCCAGCTTACCGAGGGTCTCTTTCTTCTCCAGCATGACTTCCATAACCTTTAAGGAAGTCAGGATGCCGTCACCGGTGGTGGCATGCTTACTGAAGATGATGTGGCCGGACTGCTCACCGCCCAGGCAGTTGCCGTACTGGGACATGTTCTCGTACACATATTTATCTCCTACTGCAGTCTTCTCGTAAGAGATGCCCTCGCGGTCGAAGGCCTTGTAAAGGCCGAAGTTGGACATGATGGTGGTGACAACCGTGTTGTTCTTTAAGCTGCCGGTCTCTTTCATGTACTTGCCGCACACATAGAGGATCAGATCACCGTCTACCACATTGCCATTCTCGTCAACTGCGATACAGCGGTCTGCGTCTCCGTCGTAAGCAAAGCCAACGTCACAGCCGGTTTCTTTCACATAGTCCTGCAGCACATGGATATGGGTGGAACCGCAGTCGGTATTGATGTTTAAGCCGTTCGGCTGGTTGTTGATGACGTGTGTCTCGGCACCCAGGGCATCGAACACGTTCTTAGCAATGGCAGAAGCACTGCCGTTTGCGCAGTCCAGCGCCACTTTTTTGCCCTTGAAGGAGCGGGTAGCGATGGAGATCAGATAGCCGATGTAGCGGTTTCTGCCTGCGGAGTAATCGGTAGTGCGGCCGATCGCATCTTTTAAGGCGAATGGGATTTCACCCATCTCTCCGTCTAAATAGCGCTCAATCTCAACGATAACATCTTCTTCCAGCTTCTCGCCCTTGCCGTTGATAACCTTAATTCCATTGTCGTAGTACGGATTGTGGCTGGCAGAGATCATAATACCGCAGTCAAACTCCTCGGTACGCACGACGTAGGATACGCTCGGTGTGGTGGTAACGTGGAGCAGATATACATCTGCGCCGGAAGCAGTAAGGCCTGCTACCAGGGAATACTCGAACATGTAGCTGCTGCGGCGGGTGTCCTTGCCAATGGCAACGCGACAGCGGCCCTCCGGGTTATCCGAAGTCTTTTTTGCCTGTTTTCCGTAGTACCAGCCCAGAAAACGGCCTACCTTGTAGGCATGCTCCACAGTTAAGTTGACGTTTGCTTCCCCGCGGAAACCGTCCGTGCCAAAATATTTACCCATGATGAATTCTCCTCTTTTCTACTATGTTTCTGATGTCTGCGCTGCAATTGCATGCCAGCCGGATTGTTCCCATTTTGCTTTTCCCTGACAGGCGATTCGTCAGCCCAGGCGAAACCTGAAATTCCCGGCAGGCACACCTGCGCCGCCGGGAACCTTTTTCTTTATAACTGTACAATTTCTGCGCAGTTACCTGTATTTTCCTATTTGATTTTGCTGTTTACGCATTCGTAAACAATCAATATTCGATTTCCTTCAAGAAGCGTCCCAGCGCATCCTGCCATGCCGGAAGGCGCTCAAACCCGTTGTCGCTGAGCTTTTCCTTGCTCATGCGGCTGTTGGACGGGCGGGTGGCTTTTGCCGGGAACTCACTGCTGCTGACCGGAGTCACCGGAACATCCATGCCTGCCTGACGGAAGATTTCCTTTGCGAACTCGTACCAGCTGCACAGTCCCTCGTTGGTGGCATGGTAGCGGCCGTACTTATCGGTCTGGATCATGTCGACTAACAGTCTTGCCAGGTCGTGGGTGTAGGTCGGGGAACCAACCTGGTCATCTACTACACTAACTGCGCCGCGCTCTTTTCCGAGACGCAGCATGGTCTTGATGAAGTTCTTTCCTGCCACGCCGAATACCCAGGCGATACGCACGATAAAGTATTTATCGGACCGTTCCTCAACTGCCAGCTCACCCTCGTATTTGGTCTGACCGTATACATTTAACGGGTGACGCTCATCGTCCGGCTCCCACGGGCGGGTACCCTGACCGTCGAACACGTAGTCCGTGCTGATGTACATAAGCTTCACATCGGCCTCTTTGCAGGCCTGCGCCACGTTGCGGGTGCCCTCGCCGTTGATGCGGCGGCAAAGTTCTACGTTGTCTTCGGCTGCATCTACTGCAGTATATGCGGCACAGTGGATGACGGCATCTGCACCGGACGCTTTGATGACACGTCTGCAGGCCTCTGCATCGGTGATATCCATCTCCTCCACGTCGACGCCAATGCCCTCGATGCCGCGTTTTGCCAGTTCATTCATCAGGTCAGTTCCAAGCTGGCCTTTTGCTCCTGTTACCAGAACCTTCATGCTGTTTCCTCTTTCTGTTTCACGGTTTCTTTTATAACGGTTTCCGTGCGCTTATACTTCCTCGCGGTTTCCGTACATTTTCTCGTAATAATTCTGATACTCGCCAGAGATGATGGTCTCCCACCACTCGCGGTTCTCTAAATACCACTTAATGGTCTTCTTGATGCCGTCTGCGAATTTGGTCTCCGGCAGCCAGCCAAGCTCGTTGTGGATCTTGGTCGGGTCGATAGCGTAACGCATGTCGTGGCCCTTACGGTCGGTAACATGGGTGATGAGGCTTTCCGGCTTGCCCAGCTCTTTGCAGATCAGCTTCACGATGTCGATGTTGCGCATCTCGTTGTGTCCGCCGATGTTGTAAACCTCACCAACACGTCCTTTGTGGATGATCAGGTCGATGGCCTTGCAGTGGTCCTCTACGTACAGCCAGTCGCGGACATTTAAGCCCTCGCCGTAAACCGGGAGCGGCTTGTCTGCCAGTGCATTTGCGATCATAAGCGGGATCAGCTTCTCCGGGAAGTGGTACGGACCGTAGTTGTTGGAGCAGCGGCTGATGGTGATCGGCAGACCGTAGGTGCGGTGGTATGCCTGTACCAGCAGGTCAGCGCCTGCCTTGGAGGAGCTGTACGGGCTGCTGGTGTGGATCGGGGTCTCCTCGGTGAAGAAAAGGTCCGGGCGGTCTAACGGAAGATCGCCGTATACTTCATCGGTGGATACCTGGTGATAACGTTTGATGCCATACTTGCGGCAGGCATCCATCATCACTGCGGTTCCCTTGATGTTGGTGTCTAAGAAGATCTCTGGGTTTTCGATGGAGCGGTCTACATGGCTCTCGGCTGCAAAGTTTACGACGATGTCCGGATGTTCTTCCTCGAACAGCTTGTAGATAGCTTCGCGGTCGCAGATATTGATCTTGCAGAAGCGGAAGTTCGGGTTCTTTAATGCCTCTTCCAAGGTGGATAAGTTGCCTGCGTAGGTCAGACAGTCTACGCACACGATCCGGTAATCCGGATACTTGTTTAACATATGGTAAACGAAGTTGGAGCCGATGAAACCGGCACCGCCTGTTACGATGATAGTCATAGTTTGTTTCCTCTTTTCTTTTTCTGCAGCAATCCGCTGCGGCAGGCATGCTGCGCATAGGCTGTATACTGCTGTATTTCCTGTCGTTTTGCAGTCTTCCAGATCTGCTTTGACAATTCGCTCTATTTACTTCATGTCGTTGCCGTGAAGCTTATCGATGTACTTGCCGTCCAGAACATCCTTTAAATAGCGGCCGTACTGGTTCTTCTTTAATACCTCATAGGTCTCCAGTACCTGCTCTTTGGTAATCCAGCCGTTTAAGTAAGCGATCTCCTCCAGGCACGCGATCTTGCGGTGCTGGTGGGTCTCGACAGTCTTAACAAAGTTGGTTGCCTCCACCAGAGACTCGTGGGTACCGGTATCCAGCCAGGTAAAGCCCTGACCTAACAGGGTGACATCTAACTCGCCGTTCTCTAAGTAGATGCGATTCAGATCAGTAATCTCCAGTTCGCCGCGGGCAGACGGCTTTAAGCTCTTGGCATACTCAACGACACGGTTGTCGTAGAAGTACAGACCAGTCACGCAATAGTTGGACTTCGGATGCTCCGGCTTCTCCTCGATGGAAATCGCCTTGCCCTCGCTGTCGAACTCGACGATACCGAAACGCTCCGGATCGTCTACATAGTAACCGAATACGGTAGCGCCTTTCTCTTTGGCTGCTGCCGCGCGCAGGCGCTTCTTTAAGCCCTGGCCGTGGAAGATGTTATCGCCCAGTACCATGGCAACCGGCTCGCCGCCAATAAACTCCTCGCCAATGATGAATGCCTGAGCCAGTCCGTCCGGGCTCGGCTGTACTGCATAGGACAGCTCCACGCCAAACTGGTGGCCATCTCCCAGCAGTGCCTCGAAACGCGGGGTGTCCACCGGAGTGGAGATGATCAGGATTTCCCGGATGCCGGCGTTCATGAGGACGGACAGCGGGTAGTAGATCATCGGCTTATCATAAATAGGTAGAAGTTGCTTGGAAACTCCTTTAGTGATCGGATACAAGCGGGTGCCCGATCCACCGGCTAAAACTATACCTTTCATATTCTTTCCATTTTGTTCGACAATACTCGCTTAGGATCGATTCCACACCGTCCCTAAAACTATACAAAGTTAAACAAATAATAATAGATTAGCGTATCGTTTTCAAAAAATCGTCCATATTCTGATACAATGGGACGCCATAGCGCGCGCAAGTCAAGCGCACATTATCATACCGGTAAAAGCCGGGCTCGCAAATCACCCGCAACTTTCCGGAGCGCATAAACAGCCCCATCTCCAATAAGGTTATCGGGGATTTGCTGCTCGCCAGAATGTTCATGATAATCAGGTCGGCTTTCTCCAGATGCTCCAGTTCCCAATTCACTTGATGCTCAAAATCGGACATCTCCCCGCTCAGCCCTTTATCCCTGCGAGGATTGAACAAGAGATACCGTCCCTCCGGAAGCGCCCGGAACCAGTCGCAGGTAGCCTTCTGCCAATCCACGCTTTTCCCCATATCGATCGTGCCGGCGAGAAAGATCTTCTGGTAGACCGTCTCATCCAAGTCTGCCCCTTTATCATCCGGGCGCAAGACGATAACCTCGGATTGGGCGAATAATCCCACGGGTAATAAAAGAGATAAGAATAAAATCAGAAATCCCCGCTTTCCGGCGGTAAGGGATTTATCGTTCGTAAGTTTCATATAATGGTAGAGTTATTTTATGCAAAAATAGGGAAAATCCATGGATATACAAAACCCTCTTGCTTCCGTATGAATACTATCCCACAAGCTTATCCATACTTGTTCGCAAGCCGTCTAATTCTATAATCACCGCCACTGATTATAGAACCGCCGTCAGCGATCGTACAATCAGTGGCAGTGATCATAGAATCAGCATCGGCGATTATAGAATTTATTAAGATGCGACAGGCTTTGTTGATAGAGAGAAGATTGTTTGCTTCATGGAGAAACAAGCTTTAGAGCGAGCGAAAGCAGACTCTTCATGGATTCAGCCCATAAATCGTAGCCTGTACGGCATGCGATAAGATATAGGCCGCAGGCGTGTCGTTCGAGGGGGAATAGCCTTTGGAGAGCCTCTGGATTACGGGCTCCTTGTTCGTGCCCAGTATCGGGACCAATAAGGGGGCGCCGTTCAAGATAAGCGGTCCCGTCATGGTGATCCGGTATTGGCCGGTAGAAGGTTGCTGGGATACCGCATAGTTACGGCTATCCGACAATAGCTCCATGGTGGTAGGGAAAATGGATGCCGTATGTGAATCCTCGCCTACGCCGAGGATGATGCAATCGAACGTAGGCATTTGGTTGAACAACGGCAAGAATTCCTTTACGACCCATGAATAACGCATCGCCTCGGTACCCGGCTCGTTCTCGCCCTTGATCCGGTGGATATGATCTGCCGGGATACACAAAGGCTTAAAAAGCAAATGATTCGCATGACCGTAATTACTATCCGGGCATGTCGGTAGAACGCAACGCTCGTCCACCCAGAAGAAACGGATGTTATTCCAGTCAATCTTATCCTTATACTCATCTACCCAGAGGGAAAACATATGCTTCGCCGTCTCCCCTCCCGAGAGCGCTAGGTTAAACGGAGCGAAGTCTTTCCGGCGAATCATCGCCATCATGTCCTCCGTCATCGACCGAAGCGCCTCTTTCCTCTCATTATATCTCTTTATTTCCATAAAATTATCTTCTTTGGCAGGCGCAGACTTTCTTTTCCGCACCTAAAATAACAGTTTCCTCCGGTCCGTCCTCGCCCGGCTCATAGAAGAATAAGTTCTTCGAACCCTCCTCTTTCCAATGGAGCAAGATCGGATCGATAAATTTCCAGCTAGCCTCCAAAGCGTCGCTACGAGCATACAGGGTGGAATCGCCCAGCATGGCATCCAGCAACAGACGCTCGTAAGCGTCAGGAAGATAGCTCTTCGAGAGGGAATCGTAGCGGAAGTCCATGCTGACTTGCTTCACCTCGAAACCGGCTCCCGGCATTTTCAGCCCGAACTTCAAGGATATACTCTCGTTCGGTTGGATACGGATGGTCAATTTATTGCAGGAACCTCCCGAACATTGACCGACAAACAGTTGATGGGGCGTAGACTTGAAGTGGATCACTACCTCCGATGACTTCTCCGGCAACTTCTTTCCCGTATAGAAATAGAAGGGCACACCGCTCCAGCGCCAGTTATCGATGAAGAATTTCATCGCCACATACGTCTCGGTATTCGAGTCGGAAGCTACGTTCTTCTCTTCCCGATAACCGATATATTGTCCGCGGACAACCATCTTATCCATATCCAACACCGTATACGGGCGTATGGAGCGGAATACTTTCACGATCTCGTCACGAATCGGTTCCGGCTCGAATATAGAGGGAGATTCCATGGCGATAAACGACATCAATTGCATTAAGTGATTCTGGATCATATCCCGCATCGCCCCGGCTCCATCATAATATTTCCCTCTATTCTCCACCCCCAAAGTCTCAGTAGCGCTGATCTCGATGGAATCGATATAATTATGATTCCACAATGGCTCGAAAATACCGTTTGAGAAACGCAATACCAAGATATTCTGCACGGTCTCTTTCCCCAGATAATGGTCGATACGATAAATCTCCTCCTCATGGAAGATATGTCGTAAATGATCGTTCAACTGGCGGGCAGACTCCAAGCTGGTACCGAACGGCTTCTCTACGATGATCCGCCTGAAACCATCTGGAGACTCGGTCTTGTTCAAACCGCTCTCCAGCAAACATTGCGGGACGATCTCGTACATCACCGGCGGGGTAGCCAAGTAATAGATGATCTTATCCGGCAAGTCATGTTTCTCTTGCAAGAACTCGATGCGCTCACGCAATTTGTAGTATTCATCGGCGTTCGTGGAATCGAAGGCGAGGTAATAGACATTCTCCAAGAAGTCATCGATCAAGCCCTCGTCGTAGGTCTTTCCCTTCTGTGCCTCCAAGATATGCGTATGTTGCTCCGCACGGAACTCCTCATCGCCATAAGCGGTACGGGCGGCTCCCAAGATGCAGAAGCGGTCGGGTAGCAAGCCACGAACATATAACTCGAACAAAGAGGGAAGCAACTTGCGACTGGTAAGATCGCCCGACGCCCCGAATATAACTAATAATTGATTATCTGCTTTCTTCATGTCTTTATACGTTATAAGTTCCAGAAACCGTCTTTCCTCCCTCCCCCGTCCAGTTGGTATGGAAAAACTTACCACGCTCCCAATCGACCCGCTCATAGGTATGAGCCCCGAAATAATCCCGCTGAGCTTGAATCAGGTTAGCGGCAGAATGTGGGGTAGACAATCCATCGAAATAGCTCAACCCCGAGCTCATTGCCGGCAAAGCCACTCCATGCAAGGCACCCTCGGCTACCACTTGCCGCCAAGCCAACAAGGAAGACTCGATCTTTTGAATAAAGAACTCATCGAATAAGAGGTTCTCCAGATTCCGGTTCTTCTCATAAGCCTGCGTAATTTTCTCCAAAAAGACAGAGCGTATGATACATCCCTTCCGCCAGATCTTGGCGATCGTACCGTAATCCAACTGCCAATCATATCGCTTGGAGGCTTGGCACAACAAAGAGAATCCCTGTGCGTAGGAAACCAACTTAGCAGCATACAAAGCCTGCTTGATCTCTTTCTCCGAGATCAAGGTCTGCCCCAACACGCCACTCTTCGGATAAAGTGAGGACGCTTTTTTCCGTTCTTCCTGCATGGAAGAAAGCATACGGGCATAAACAGCCTCGGTAATCAACGTCAGCGGATCATTCTCGTCCATAGCGGCGATAGCGCTCCATTTACCGGTGCCCTTCTGGCCGGCGGCATCCAATATCTTATCTAGCAGGTAGCCCTCCCCCGCCTCGTCCTTGAAGCGGAGAATATCGGCCGTAATACCGATCAGGTAGCTATCCAGCTCTCCCGTGTTCCAATCCTCAAAAATACGAGCCAAGGCCTCATTGTCCAGATCCAGACGATTCTTCAATAAAGAATACGCCTCGGAAATCAACTGCATATCTCCATACTCGATACCATTGTGTACCATTTTCACGAAATGGCCGGCTCCACCCGGACCAATCCATTGGCAACAAGGCGTCCCGTCGTCCAGCTTGGCGGCGATGCTTTGCAAGACATCCTTCACCAAAGGCCAAGCGGCAGGCGAACCACCCGGCATCACGGAAGGTCCGTACAAGGCACCGATCTCGCCTCCGGAGATTCCGGTACCTACGAAGTACATCCCATGCGCCTCCATCTCCTTCACCCGTCGTTCCGTATCATGGAAATCCGAGTTGCCACCATCGATAATCACGTCACCGGGTGATAAGTAAGGAATCAATTGAGCCATCAGCTCATCCACCGGGGCACCCGCTTTTACCATCAGCATGATCTTGCGAGGACGCTCGATAGACTCGACAAATTCCTGTATCGTATGGGTTCCTATAAAATTCTTTCCTTTTCCACGACCGCTCATGAAGCGGTCTACCACGCCTTCCTCTCCCGGCGCTGTACGATTATAAACGGATACGGTGAACCCCTTGCTTTCCATGTTCAACGCAAGGTTCTCGCCCATCACGGCCAAGCCGATTAATCCAATATTTGATGTTTTCATATTTATGTTTTTATTTTATTAATCCAAATAGATCATTTAAAGCCTCACTCATCGACGGATGGGTGAATATCGAATCCCGGAGGAATGTGTAATCTTGCCCGAGACGCATCGCCAAGCTAACCGTATTTATGACTTCGCTGGACTCGGCGCAAAATAAGGTACATCCTAGGATCTTCCCGGTATCCGCATCTACCACGGCTTTCAGTAAGCCATCCGTCTGCTCGATGGTACGGGTACGAGGCATAGCGGCGGCAGGCAGGCTAGCCACCTTTATATTTTTCTCCATCTTACGGGCTTGCGTCTCGTTCAACCCGACATGGGCCAACGGAGGATCGATGAATACGGAATAAGCCACTGCTTCCCGATCGTCCAAGCTCCGGAAACCATTACCAAACAGCTCTTCCCGGATAATACGGTAATCATCCAAAGACAGATAGGTGAATTGTAATCCGCCATGTACATCCCCGATCGCCCAGATATTAGGGATATTGGTACGCAACTTACTATCCACCTCGATAGCGCCACGATTAGTCGTCCGTATTCCGGCGGCCTGCAGATTTAGGCTTTCCGTATTCGGTTTACGGCCGGTAGCCAAAAGC